>JABNAD010000009.1_pt1 | contig 252898 bp, 220 predicted proteins | sample 7240381 | NCBI WGS metagenome assembly JABNAD01 (sample SAMN11332834, study PRJNA596920) | anaerobic digester metagenome | biome: digested sludge; isolation source: digested sewage sludge-derived enrichment culture grown on H2/CO2 | place: Germany: Goettingen | reverse complement strand
ATTAGTATACGCTCTTTTCACCATCCTGTCAACTGGTTTTTGAAAGTTTTTTCATGTTCTCTGTTATGTCCTACTCACAGTTATTGGGAATTCAAAAAAGGAACCTGAAATCAATTGATTTCAGGTTCCTTAGTATAATGAAGTTTTAACTATTTACTTTCTGCGACCTTTGCTTCTTGAATCTCCAGACCCAACACCTTGCTGACGGATTTGTAAACAACAAAGGTAATGACTGAATTGATTCCAGCTTTGATCAGATTAAAGGGAATAATGACTGGGATAATCATTGGTAAAACTGCCTCCACCGGAATTCCCAAAAATATCGGTGTGATGGCAATGTTCCATAACGCCATGGTTATTGTCATCGTGACCGTACCCAATGCCAAACCGATGATTGCACCTTTTCTGGTTCTGTTTCTTTTGTAAATATTTCCGGCTACCAATACAAAGGATCCAGTTGCGAAAAAATGCATCAGAATTCCAATAATCCCGCTAGCCGAACTAACGGTCACTCCCTGCAAAACACAAACAACAGCAGTTAGAATTAGACCACCTAAAGGGCCAAACATAAATGCACCGATAAAAATAGGAATATCGGCTGGATCGTACTCCAAAAATGGCGCCGCCGGAAAAATCGGAAAATGAATCAGGTAAACCAATAGTATGGACATTGCCGCCAATACTGCCATCTGGGTCAATTGTTTTGTCTTGATTTTCATAAAAATCCTCCTTCAATTGTCTGTCCAGTCAACTTAAAAAGCCCTTGAAAATTTCTTTTCAAGGGCTTTGCGCGTAAAATTGTACGCCATTTCTTTCATCCGGACTATACCGTCGGTTCTGGATTCTAACCAGATCGGCCTTTCGGCTCGTGGACTTATCGCTTTTACGCATCACCACCGGTGAGGACTTACACCTCGCCCTGAAACAGACTATTTATTTATTTAATTATATACCCGCTTGAATTTCTTTGTCAATGATAATTTTTAGCCCGCACTAACTAAACATCTTTTTCTTGAATAGCACAAAGGCGGCTACTCCGGTACAGGCAATCGAAATCAATACCACACTCCAGAAGTTGGGAATTGGCAACCCTTCAACGTTCATTCCGAAAAAACTGGCAATCATCGTTGGTATCGCCATTAAGATTGTTAATGAGGTTAATATCTTCATCACAATATTTAAATTGTTTGAAATAATCGATGCAAAGGCGTCCATGGTTCCGCTGAGAATGTTGGCATAAATATTGGACATCTCAATAGCCTGCTGGACTTCAATCAGCACGTCTTCTAACAGTTCTTTATCTTCTTCGTAAAGCTTAATAATCCGACCCCGTTCCAGTTTTTCCAAAACCCCCTGGTTGGCTTTCAGGGATGTCGAGAAAAACACCAGACTCTTTTCTAGATCAAGAAGTTGAATCAGTTCTTTGTTTTTCATGGATATGTGCAATTGCCGCTCAATATCGGTACTCATCCGATTAATGTGGCGCAGGTAAATCAAAAACCGACTGGCCACTCGGTAGAGGATTTGGAAGATAAAACGGGTTTTCAAATTGGTGTGAACATTCTTAACCCGGCCTTTGGTAAAATCATCAATAAGGGTGTTTCCTCTTAAGCAGACCGTAATAATATTATCAGCGGTTTGAATGATCCCAACTGGAATGGTGGTGTAAAGCACCAATTTGGTATCTTTTTCAATGACTGGAACGTCAATGGTGATTAGTGCCTGATTATTATCTTCCAGCTCCACCCGGGAAATCTCTTCTTCATCCAGGGCAGCTCGCAGAAAATCTGGTTCCACTGCTAATTCTCTGGTAATAAACTGCAATTCTTCTTCAGTTGGATTAACCATGTTGATCCAGCTGTTCTTTTCAATGGTTTCAATTTCTTGAATCTTACCATCAATTGTTTTGTAGATTTTGATCATTGCTTTCCTCCTTTATTAAGAGCAGCCCATGATCCGTAAGATATTTTGGGCGCTCAGTTTTTGTTCATTCTGTTTTATACGCTTCTCTCCAGGGTCTGCGTCCATCCTATCTCACTCCTTTTTTCGAATTTGCACCAAAGATAAACCATTTGTCAACTTTACCTGTGGTTCTTTGGTTAAAAAATAAAAAACTCCTCTTTAACGGAGGAGATTTTCGCACAGCAAAAATAATGATTCCTCCATTCGTTGAGTTTTGGCACTATACAGCATAGGGCATTGCCCAACTGCATTAAGTAAAACCTTAATTCGATAGTACCTGTTGACCCATTGGCATCTTTCGATGTTTCCGGGCAGCAGCCATATCTGTATAGGAGCCTCACCTAACAAAAGAAACATTTTATTTATTATTATTCCAAATTAACTATATCTTTTTATCTCCCCGTTGTCAATGATTTTTAAGATAAGCCGCTATAAATTAACCCTTTGACCATGTTGCCAATTATTGCTGACTCTGCAAAAAAAGAATCTGTATTAAACAGATCCTTTTAACCGATCATTCTATCTAAATTAATTAAGAAGCACTATGCTTTTTTCGATAAACGACCACGCCAATAATCACCAAAACAACCACAATAGCCCCAATTATTCCGGCTACACCGGCGATTAACCAGGGATTGGGCGAATCCGGTTGAACAATATTTACCCGAACGGTGGCCACTGCACTTTTGAAATAATTATTCCCTTTATATTTGACAATAACTTCCTGCTCACCAACTGCTCTGGTATAATCAAGCTCGATATCATCCCGATTGAACTCAATTTTATTATTGTTATCATCCACTACTGCAACGCACAGATCCTGATATACCGCATCATCGAGATTTTTGGTATTATCATCGTATTCTACACTGGGCGGATTTTGGGAAACAATCAGCGAACTGTCATCTTTACTGGTGATGGTTACTGTTTGAGTAGCCGTACTGCTGTTAAACTGATCCGTCCCCTTATATTTTACCGTCACCGGCTGCTCACCGGGCACCCGGTTATAGCTCAGTTCGATGTCGGTGGTTGTAAAATTAATTGCCTTACCTTTGCTGTCAACGACCTGAATGGTCAATGCTTGATAAACAGTAGCATCCAATTTTCCTGAATCAGTGGTATAGGCCGCTTCAATCGGCGGTTTGGCCAAATTAATAGAGGTGTTTTCTTTAGTTGGTGCTGGTGGATCCACCTTCCCGGTAATTTCAACATTTCCGGTGGCAGTGCTTGGCGAAAACTGATCGTTGCCCTTATATTTTACGGTTACATCCTGTTTTCCCGGAGCCCGGTTGTAGCTCAAATCAATGTCAGCTGCCGTAAAACTGATTTTGTTGTTCCCCGCATCAACAACCACGATACTCAAGGCCTGATAGACAGCTAAATCCAGTTTTGCCGAATCGCTGGTATAAGCGACCGCTGGGGGCTTCGCAGCAACGGATACCTTACTATCCTGTTTTCCGGTGATCTGAACTGTGGCATTAACCTGGCTCGGATTGTATTGTGAGTTTCCTTTATAGGCAACGACTACATTCTGGGTTCCCACCGCATGATTGTAGGTCAGGGTAATATCACTGGGGGAGAAGTTTACCTTATTGGAATCCCCATCTACCACTTGGATAACCAGATCATCATATACTGCCTTATCCAAGGTTGCCGTATCTGCGGAATATCCCACTGCTGGTGGATTAGCTTTGAGCACTAGCCGGGTATCTTTTTTGGGCACATCATTGATAACAATCGTCCCCGTTGCATTGCTGGTTTCGTACTGATCATTCCCCTTATAGGTAACCGTTATTTTTTGTGTTCCAACCTGTCGATTGTAATCAAGACTGATATCATCGGCAGTAAAAGCGATTTTATTCGAATCACCATCGACAACCACGATGTTCATCGCTTTGTATACCGCCTTATCCAGCTCATCAGCATTCGTGTTAAACGTCACCGAGGAGGGCGAACTGGCTATCGATACGGTCGTCGCCATTTTTCCATCAACCTCCGCCCAAATGCCCATGGGCAGCAAGAGCAGAACCAATACTGCCATCAATCCGGTTCGCCAAAACCGTCTGCCTGATTTTTCATTATTCATTTTCGTTTCCTTTCCAACTGATTAAAATTCGTTTCGTTTATTGTTTTATTACCATTTATTTTATCACATAATTGCTGTAAACGTTTCTTTTTTCTGTCTGATTCACTTTCTTTTCTGGCTTTATTCAATTCATGACACAAAAAAAGATCCGCCCTCTCCAACAGATCTCTTTCTTTACATTCTATTTTACACTAATCCATTTTTGTCAGCCGATTCTTGCCAAAGAAAATGGCTCCAGCAATCAGTAAAAGTAACAGTAGCGCAATACCCATATAGGGTACCGGCGATTCTTCTTCTTTTTCTACCACACTATTCCCGCCATTGCTGTAATCATTACCCCCATAGACCGCAACCACATCTTCTTTCTTAATAATTTCAAATTTATCTGCATTATCGGCCAAACGAATGCGATAGTTGGAATTATTCAAGCTTCCCAGCAAAACATCGTAGGTGCCAACCGCCTCTCCGGCTTCCCGTTCTAATGCGCCATACATCACATCATTCCCATATAAACCTTTAACAAAACCATCACCTGAATCATCCTGCCAAACCGTATACGTTAGTGCCGGATCTGCTTCGCCCTGAATTTTTGAAACATAATTTGGAATCACTGTTACTGAGGCTGGGGTAATAGCATATTTACTCTTGGAAATAATCGTTTGACTATAAATTGTATAGTTGTCGGAATTCGTTCCGTTTATTCCTGATAAGTAAAATCCTCCGGTTGCCCAGACATAATAATTGCCCACGTCTTTTTGCTGAGTATTCACGTCCCCGTAATAGGGATAAAAATTTTCAGCTCCAAAGGTGCCCAAATCCTCCCCCCGGATCAGATCCGTTTTGTTGACAGTCAGTTTATAATCATGAAGGTTTGGCGTCCCATCATAAACCTTATCCTGACCGACAAGGAAAACCTCCACCGGTTTTGGTAAAATACCTGCTACCAAAGATATATCAATGCTTGATAGTGGCTTTGTTCCCTGATTTTCATCAACAATAATATAATTTTTGGCCTTGTTGCCAGCGATTGTGATTTCTTTTAAAATAACCAGATTGGCAGTCGCCGGTTTAACATCTTTAAATAAAAAATTGGCAGTTCGATAATTAAATGCCACCTTATTTTTATCTGCATCAACAACGCCACTATTCCCTAAACCCTTCAGCGCAACTTCGGGCACACTGGTATTGCCGTCATAAATCTTGGTAATCGGCTTTTCGGTGAAGAATTGTGACGTTTTAAGCTCAATGGGCTTTATTTTAATTTCTTTTTGATTATCAATTTTTTGATAGTTTTCATCGCCCCGATATGCCGCAAACACCATATAGGTACCTGACTCTGACGGTGGAATCGTTGATAATGGATATGCTTCGCCATTTGACAAAATCCCTTTGTAAGTGATCTCGATTCGTTCAAAATCAAGCTCAGGCCCATCGGGTGCTGGATTAACAGCTGCCAAAACCTGGGGATTTCCAGTATAAACAACATCGGTAGAGAAGACAATCACTGGCGTTAATGGGCCTTGCTCAGTTTGGTCTTCCGCCAGAATGCCGATTGGAAAGCACGCACCATTCAAAATGATCGTCAAGACTAGGCATATAAACAGCCTGATTCTTTTGGTCTTTTTCATTGGATACTTCCTTGTATTATAAATTATCTCAATATCTTAGATACTCATTTCCAATTATACCGATTTGCAGCACTGTTCACAACGAAACCCGATCATTGTTCGTTTAGAATTTACTTTGTTGTTATTTGTTTACAATCATTACATAAAAAGAACAAATTAAAACCCACCTTTACGGCAGGTTTTAATTCGGGTTGTCTATGCAATTTCCAGTTCATCACTGTCGCTGGTTTTTGGTTTCTTTAAAATTCGGAGCATCAGCATACAGGCTACCGATCCGGCCACCAGGGCAATGACGTAACCAAACGGGTTTCCCACCAGCGGAAAGACAAAGATTCCGCCGTGAGGGGCCATTAGCGTACAGCCAAAGAACATTGATAATCCTCCGGCCAGAGCCGAACCGACAATACAGGAAGGAATCACCCGGAGGGGATCTTCTGAGGCAAAAGGTATCGCACCCTCGGTGATAAAGGATAGACCCATGACATAGTTTGCCAGGCCCGCTTCCCGTTCTTTTTTAGTGAAACGATTTTTAAAAATGGTGGTGGCCAGGGCAATCCCCAGTGGCGGAACCATACCACCTACCATCACCGCTGCCATAATATCAAACTGACCAGTAGCCAACGATGCCAAACCAAAGGTATAAGCCGCTTTGTTAACCGGCCCCCCCATATCAACGGCCATCATCCCCCCAAGGACAATACCCAAGATAACTTTGCTGGATGTACCCATGCTGTTCAGTCCCGCGCTAAGCGCCGCATTCAGGGCCGCCACTGGTGGGTTGATGATAAAGACCATCAATGCGCCAATAAACAGAATACCAAAGAAGGGATAAATCAATATCGGCTTAATTCCTTCGAGACTGGCTGGCAGTTTAGCGAACACTTTTTTGAGTCCCAATACCACATAACCGGCAGCAAAACCTGCCAATAAAGCGCCCAGAAAACCGGCACCGCCAGTGTTCGCCAACATTCCCCCGACGAAACCGACAGCCAGAGCCGGTCGATCACCGATACTCATGGCGATGTAACCCGCCAAAACCGGCAACATGAACGCAAAAGCCGTCCCTCCCACCTGCATCAGGAAGGCTGCAAATGGAGTATTGCTTCCAAAACTGGCCGGATCAATGCTGTAGTCATCGAACAAAAAGGCCAGTGCAATCAGAATCCCGCCACCGATAACAAAGGGCAGCATATGGGAAACGCCATTCATCAAATCTTTGTAAATTTTCCGGCCGACACTTTCTATTTCGCCACTCCCACCAGTATCTTCTACACTCTGGACACCACCTGAATAGACTGGCACCTTTCCTGCCAGAGCTTCTTCAATAAGCTCCTGGGGTTTATGGATGCCCCGGGCAACATTGGTTTGAATCACTGGTTTGCCATTGAAACGGCCCATTTCGACATTTGTATCGGCAGCAATAATGATGCAATCGGCCGCTTTGATTTCCTCGGCGGTCAGCTGATTTTTGACGCCACCGGAACCGTTGGTTTCCACCTTAATGGTAACCCCCATCTGTTTGGCCTTATTTTCCAGGCTTTCTGCTGCCATATAGGTGTGGGCGATTCCCGTGGGACAAGCGGTAACTGCCAGGAGCTGATAGTTTTTGGTCATTTCCGGGGTTTTGGCCGCTGCTGGCGCACCATACTTTTCCAGTTCCTTTTCATCGATGAGTTTTAAAAATGTTTTCACATCCGCTGATGCAATCAGCTTCGTTCGGAATTCTTCATCCATCAAAATGGTGGATAGCCGACTGAGGACTTCCAGATGCAGGGTGTTTGCCGCCTCCGGAGCCGCAATCATGAAGAAGAGATAGGCTGGTTCACCATCTAATGCCTCAAAATCAGTTCCATCCCGAACAACCATGGCGGACAAACCGGCATCCTTCACCACCGGCGATTTACCATGAGGAATTGCAACTCCTTCCCCAATACCGGTAGATCCTTCTGTCTCCCGGGCCATTACCGCTTTTCTAAAGACCTCTGGATCGACAATATTTCCGGTATTTGCCATTAGTTGCACTAACTTTTGGATGGTTTCTTCCTTGCTGGCTGGTTTTCCGGCCAGATCAATACCCTTTTCTTTTAATAAATCAATAATCCGCATTTTTTCTTCCCCCTTCGTTTTTATGTGATAATTCATCCAACAACTTCATGACTTCTGCTTTGGTCGCCAAGGTTTCTGAAAATGCCGATGCACTTCCGGTTACCACGCCCATCCGGAAGGCGTCCTGCAGATCCTGACTTTTAAGATAACCGGCAATAAACCCAGCCACCATCGAATCGCCTGCACCAACGGAGTTTTTGACAATCCCTTTGGGCGGCTTCATTTCATGAACCTTGCCGCTTTCATCCACAAGAATGGCACCTTCTCCAGCCATCGATACCAACACATTTTGTGCACCCATTTGCTGCAATCGTTTAGCGTAAAGAATAATATCTTCTCGTTTGTTCAAAACAACCCCAAACATTTCCCCCAACTCGTGGTTGTTCGGTTTAATCAAAAATGGCTGGTATTTAACCACCCGAAGTAGCAGTTCACCGGTAGCATCCACGACGATTTTGACCCCACGGTTTTCTAATAATTTCATGATGCTTTCGTAGGTATCTTCAGGCAAAGCGGCGGGAATACTGCCTGCCAAAACCAGAATATCACCTTTTTCAATGGATTCCAGCTTTTTAAACAGCTCCCCAAGTTCTTTCTTACTGATGTCGGGTCCCTGCCCGTTGATTTCACTTTCCTGGTCGGCTTTTATTTTCACGTTGATTCTGGATATACCTGATTTTATTTTCACAAAATCGGTATAGCATCCAAAATCTTTGATCCGCCGTTGAATTTCTTTGCCGGTAAAACCGCCAATAAAACCCAAGGCGATATTTCTGATCTCCAGGTTTTTTAAAACCATCGACACGTTGATCCCTTTTCCGCCCGGATAGAGTTGCTCCCATTCACTGCGGTTGACCTCCCCTTCCCGAAAGGCGTCCAACCCCACAATGTAATCCAGAGACGGGTTAAAGGTTACCGTAAAAATCATCTGCCATCCACCTCCCAAACCTTTGTGTATTTTTTATAGCTCTCACTCCCCAGCCTGGTTGTGATAATTTCGGCTTGTTCCAGTTTACCAAAACTCACTGGCGCAATCAGATTAAATTTCGACGGATCTGCCAGTACATAGGCTGTCTTACAGCGGCTGAAAGCTTCCCTTTTAACCTGGGCCTCGGTCGGGTCTGGGGTGCTGTAACCAGCTTTCCGATCAATCCCATTGGTGCCAAAAAAACCTTTTGAAAAATTATATTTGCCCAGACAATGAAGGGCCTCACTTCCCACCACGGCGTCAGTGATGGGTTTTATTTCACCACCGACGATAATTGTCCGACACCCCTTTTTAACAAGTTTTGCCGCAATAACCATCCCATTCGTGACATATACAGCGCCGCTTTCATTGATAAAATCAACCATGGCTTCCGTTGATGTTCCGGCATCGATATAAACAAAATCATTTTTTTCAATCAGTCCCGCACTGAATTTGCCAATTGCTTGTTTTTCATCGCGATGATGGTCTTCCCGGAGTTGAAGGTCAAAATCAGCGGCTGCAAAACTGCCGTTTATCACCGCCGCCCCGCCATGAACCTTTCGTAGCTTTTTCTTGTTGTCAAGGGTGGTCAGATCCCGGCGGATTGTTGATTCCGAAATCTTTAGGGTCTCCGACAATTCTAAAACTGTAACCACGCCTTTTTCTTCAACCATTTGCAGGATTTTTGCCAGTCGTTCTTCAATAATCATCCTTAATCACCTCTTTTTCTGAAGCTTATCACCATTTTCAGCCATTGTCAATCATAATAAATCATTTTTAGTCAAAATAAATCATATTTGTGCATGATATCCATTTTTTGTCATCTATTTTGCTTTTGTTTATTACTTACCCATTTTTTCTCAATACTAAAAAAAGATAGCATCAGATTCTGATACTATCTTTGTGAACTTTTTATCGTCGGACCTATTCTGCCATTGGTAAGATGATGGCGGCTTTAAATAGGTCACCATCGATTTCCAGTCTCAGCTCACCCTGCTGGATCGTCATAAGGTCTTTGGCAATGGCAAGTCCCAAACCGCTGCCTTCACTGTTTCTGGTTTCATCACCCCGTTTAAATCGTTCCATCAGTTCCTCCGGGGAGATATTCAACGGTTGTGCCGAGACATTTTTAAAGACCACTATTCCAGTTTTGTCGGCAGCACATTTTGAAAATTCAATATACACCCGGGATTCTTTTTGAGCATATTTTAGGATATTAAAAAGCAAGTTTTCAATCACCCGCCAGAGCAGGCGGCCATCTGCCGTTACCACAAAAAGATCCTTAGGATATTGGGTAATAAACTCCAGTTGGGAATTGCCAAGTTCTTCTTCCATTTCACCCAAACCCTGGGTCATCAGCATTTCCAGATCAACCGCCTGGAACTCCACTTCAATGTTACCCGATGACGCTTTAGCAGCTTCAAACAAATCATCTGTCAGCACCTTGAGTCGGTGCGCCTTGTTTTCCAGAATCTCCAAGTACTTCTGCTTTGCCTCTGGATCGAGGTTTCCATTTTTTAACAAATCGATGGAGGTAATAATCGAGGTCAGTGGGGTCCGGATATCGTGGGACACATTGGTCAGCAGCTCGGTTTTTAACCGCTGGCTTTTTACTTCTTCAGACACTGCCAATGAAATGCCATCGCCAATGGCATTAATCCCATCCGCCAGTTCACCTAAAGCACCATCATAGCCAATCAGTTTATAGTCAACCTCACCATTTTTTATGCGTTCCAACCCTTCCAGAATCCCATCATATTTTTTTGCTTTTATTCCACCCAAATAAAGCAGATATATAATGCAAATAAAGGAGCAGACACCAAGAATCGGCACCTGAACCGACAGTGCCAGAACCACCAGCAGAATTGCCCAGAACATCAACCGTTTAACTGTCGGCGAGCCTTTCATGACATCATTGTAATAGACAGCCAGTTTCTTGAACTGGTTTTTAATAAATCCCCATCCCTTTTTGATCAGTTTCAAAAATAACAATCGCTCCCCAAAACGGCGATCTTTTAAAATTCGCACCAATGACAGTAGAAAGTTTAACCCCAACGCTGCCCCGACAGCAAAGAGCATCAGCATAACCACCCGCGGAAAATTCTGATCATAGAAAAAGACAATTGCGGCAACGACCAGGGTTTCCACCACCAGCAATAATAAAAAGTGGGCGTCAATCCAGAACGCATCAATCGGCAATAGCTGGACTCCCTCGTTGTCTTTTTTGCGGCCGGCCGAAATACAGGAAAGCAGCATACCGATCGCCGCAAGAATTAGCGACACGACAAAGATACTCATTAGCCACAGAAATTCTTGACGTTCAGCCTGATACAATACTTCCCGCTCCGCAATATAGGCATCATCAAATCCAATGATGACCTGAAAATCCGGTTCAACAGCGTAGTCTAATGGTTCGAATTGATCCATCTTAGGCAGTGTCGAGGAAATCGCCCCCTTGTTATAGGTGAAATTCACCCGTCGTTTAAGCAAATCATCCGGATTAGCGTCTTTAGGCTGACTGTTTGTGACCCCTTTGCTGTTAATAACGTAGGATAACCCCTGGGTTTGCTCCAATTCTTTTTTTAGTCGTTCATACTGAAACAGCCCCTCGTTAATCAGTTGTTTTTTTTGGGCCTCGAGCTCATCGGCGTAAGGTTCCCAGAAATCAGGATCAGTGAGCATCTCCGATTCGGTTGAGACACCCATTTCGTCCGGATCATTAAGATCCAACTCCGCTAAGATATCCCATTTATAGGCTTCCATCGCTGCAGGATCAATGGCATTTCCAGCCCGGATATTTTCTTCGCTCTGATAGAAATTATAAACCTGATCGATATGATCGTAGGCGGTCAGAACTTTATTTTGCAGTTCTGCACTCTCCAAATAATTATTGGTATTGGCCAGATAATCCCAATTGAACCAGTAAGCTTCAAATAGTGCACCAAAACTGATGGTGACCAATACGACCGTCAAAAATGAACAGGTGATTTTAAATTTCTGATCAGTCCAGATAGTTTTCAATTTTGTAGCCAATGCCCCACACCACCTTTAGATATTTTGGTTCTTTGGGATTTATCTCGATTTTTTCCCGAATCCGCCGAATATGCACCGCCACCGTATTGTCCGAATTGTAAGCGGGTTCTTCCCAGGCATTCTCGTAGATCTGATCAATCGAAAAGACCTTGCCTTTTTCCGACATCAAAAAATGCATGATCTTGTATTCTACCGGCGTTAGTTTCACCTCTTCACCATCCACTGTCAGTCGCTTATAGTCATCTTCCAGTACCAAACCGCCAGTGCGGTAGGTTCCCACTTTTTCCGGACAACCCCCGAGGGTATTGTAGCGTCGTAATTGCGACTTGACCCGGGCGATAACCTCCATCGGATTAAAGGGTTTTGTCATATAGTCATCACCACCCATGGTTAGCCCCATGATCTTGTCGTTATCCTCGGTTTTGGCCGATAAAAAGATAATCGGGATATTTTTTGTTTCTCTTATTTTCATCGTAGCCCGTAGCCCATCCATCTCTGGCATCATCACATCCATGATAATTAACTCAATATCTTCTTTTTCCACCAGTGCGATGGCTTCTCTTCCCGTATAGGCTTTTAAAATCGAATAGCCTTCGTTTTTTAAATAGAGCTCCAGGGCTTCAACGATTTCTTTTTCATCGTCGCAGATTAAAATACTCATTTGCAAGCTTCCGCCTTTCTGTTTCATCTTGGTCTAACTTTAACACAAACTTCTGTCAAAAAAACGCTGAATTTCCTTAACAAATTCTTACGATCAAACCCGACTCAACGTTTCCCCAATCAAACCGCAAAAAGGGCAGCATTCCAATGGATTGCTGCCCTTAAAAATGTTTTAGATTAAAAATTTAATGCCTTCTGGTTTGTTCTTGTTGGAAAACTCAAAGCCCTGCTGAATGGTATTTTCAATCATTTCACCATCTAAATTCATCAGTCGGAACAAATTCCGGATAAAAAAGTAAATCATCGCTCGGCTGGTAAATTTGATGTTCTTTTCATAAAAATCAATAAACAATTCTTTGCGGGCCCCATATTCGGAACGGGCGATAACTTCCAGATCGGCCTCGATATAATTCTTATTGAGAAAATCCAGACAGGAGCGATTGAGAGTGTTGGTAATGTTGGTTCGTCCATGAGGATTGACATTTTTTACCAGTACTTCATAATACAACGTTTTGTTATGCTCATCATTTAATATCGCTTCATAATACAGCACCAGGGCATAACAATACTTGGTATAAAGGTTGAGATTCTCCGAAACCGATGAAACATAATCATACAGTGCTAAAAAGAAGACATTGTAGATATCGGTGATCATATCATCTTTCTTTTTATAATAATAGGTAATGGTTCCCAGCTTGACATCGGCGCGATCGGCGATGTCCTGAATACCGGTTTTGTTATAACCATTCTCATAAAATAAAATCTTTGCGGTTGTAATAATATTACTCTTTGTTTGGGTTCCTTTTCTTGACGTTGCCATGGTTTGCCTTTCCTGTATCAATCATTTTCTTAGTTACATTTAATTCATACCTTTGATCTTACGAAAAGTTTTGCGGAATGTCAATAGGAAATTTATAAATATTTCTAATTTACCCTCACCCGTTAAATTATTTCAGCAACAGCGTTTCCCGATCCAACAGATTTACCTCGGCAACCTTTTCCAGAGTTTCGATGGCCTTTTGCTGCACATCATCATCCACCCGGATGATGATTATGGCATTGTCGGTTTTTTTCGGCAGAAACGAATAGGCGTAAACAATATTTATTTTTGCTTCAGTCAGGGCATTCACCAGGGTGCTTAATCCGCCGGGATCATCAGAAATCTCCGCCGCCAGAACCGGGGTCACCGTGCTAATGATATCATTTTTCTTAAGCACCTCAATCCCTTTTTCGGTTTCCTGTAAAATCAGTCGGACGATCCCAAAATCGGTGGCATCGGCAATATTCAGAGACCGGATATTGATCTTATTTTCGGCCAGAATTTTCAATATATGATTCAGTCGGCCTTCATGGTTTTCGATGAAAATAGAAACTTGTCGTATCATTTTTTCTCCTCCTAAATTTTTCTAAGATCCACAACCCGTTGGCTTTTCCCTTCGCTACGGGGCAGGCTTTTCGGTTCGACCAAAGCCACCTTGGTACTCACGCCAATGGTCGATTGAATCCGATCCCGGATCCGTTTTTCCAGGTTCTCCAGATTACTGATCCGATCCGAAAACAGCGCTTCACTGAGTTCAACCTTAACTTCCAGGGTGTCCAGAGAACCATCCCGACGCACCACCAATTGATAATGGGGTTCGACTTCCCCAATTTCCAGCAAGACACTTTCAATCTGAGTTGGGAAAACATTCACCCCACGGATAATCAACATGTCATCGCTGCGCCCCTGGAGGCGGTTGATCCGCAGATGAGTTCGGCCACAGCTGCAGGGTTCGGCAATAATCCGGGTAATATCCCGGGTACGATACCTAAGAATCGGAATCCCTTCTTTGGTAATAGTGGTGATCACCAATTCCCCCTGTTCGCCATAGGGCAGTACTTCCAAGGTATTGGGATCAATGATTTCCGGAATAAAGTGATCTTCCCAGACGTGCAGCCCTTCCTGACATTCGCATTCGATGGCCACTCCCGGTCCCATGATTTCCGATAAACCATAAATGTCATAGGCTTTGATTTTGAGTTTTTTCTCAATATCTTTGCGGATGTTTTCTGACCAGGGTTCGGCACCAAAAATACCGGCTTTGATTTTTAAAGTTTCCGGATCAATCCCCGACTCCGCCAGCACCTCTGATAAATAAATAGCATAGGACGGGGTACATGTCAAGACGGTGGAACCAAAATCCTGCATAATCATAATTTGCTTGGCGGTGTTCCCGCCGGAGATCGGAATAATTGAGGCACCCAGTCGTTCGGCCCCATAATGAACACCCAAACCACCGGTAAACAGCCCATAGCCATAGGCATTCTGGATCACCGAGTGCGGACCAGCTCCAGCTGCCACCAGACAGCGAGCCATCAACTCCGACCACATCGCGATGTCATTCCGGGTATAACCAACCACCGTCGGTTTACCGGTGGTGCCGGATGATGCATGGATTCGGACGATCTGTTCCAGAGGGACGGTGAAAAGCCCATACGGGTAATTATCCCGCAAATCAACCTTGGTTGTAAAAGGCAGCTTTTTAAGATCATCCAGGGAGCCGACATCCTCTGGCATCAGACCTTTTTCCTGAAATTTATTGCGATAAAACGGGACATCGTGATAAATCCGATTGACCATTCGCTTTAATCGTTCCAACTGCAGCTCCTGCAGTTTTTCTCTTGGCATGCATTCGTAGCTCTTATTCCAATACATTTTTTCCTCCAAAATTCTCTTTAATTTAAAATCGGAACGCTTGTGGTTATGGGTGTGAAATTCAAGATGCACGTGCTGTGGCATCTTTATGATTAGGGAGTGCCTTACTGTTTACCTGTAAACAAAGTCATCATTCCAGCCTTTGTAAAATAAAAAGACCCATCCTTATTGAAAAGGACGAGTCTGACTCGCGGTACCACCTAATTTGATTATTAACTAATCCACCTTTTTAGAACACGACCAACATTAGCCCCGTTCTTCCTATTTTAACGATGAGGGACACCGGATTCGCCTAATGGTGATACGAATAAATTACTTCACTCATGAATGTTCAGCCAATCAACTCCTGAGGGAACTTCATCAACATCATTGCCATTGGTTTCCAGCGCTACCAACTCTCTGAAGACTCTAATGAAAATTACTTTCCTCAATCACAGTTTTTAATTATTTCAATTATTATATTACTAACCTTAAAATAATGTCAAGAATTTTTTAGATCCGTCTGTTCAGGCAATATTTCCAGTCTATTTAATGATCCTGAAGCTTATGATCATTGCCGTTTAAAAATACATGTGATAGGATTAACTTGTTTAGTTATATTTTCGTCGTTTTAATCTGAACAATGACCGATAAGGAGTTTACCATGGATCATATTCTTATTTCACTCAATAGCATTTCTAAATATTTCGGGAAAAAACCAATCCTGAAAAATATCGATTTGACCATCACAAAAGAATCCACCATTGCTTTGCTGGGTCATAACGGCAGTGGCAAAAGTACCCTGCTCAAAATAATTGCTGGTTTGTCTAAAATTTCTGCCGGTACTATTGACTATGCGCCCCAAGTTAAGCTTGCTTACATCCCCGAGAATTTCCCTAAAATCGATCTGACAGCCAGTGAATTTGTTAAATACATGGGTTTGATTGGCGGACTGTCTCAAAAGAAAATCAGCACCCGAATGTTTGAATTGTTTCAGGCCTTTGAGATGGCTGACATGATTGATGTTCCGATCAAACATCTTTCCAAAGGTACGATCCAAAAGGTGGCAGTTATCCAAGCCTTACTGGATCCTCCTGATGTTTTGCTGCTGGATGAGCCGTTATCCGGCCAGGACACCCAATCTCAAAAGTTATTTATCCAGATGGTTCAGGAACTGCAGCAACAGGGCCTTGCCACAATTATGTCCTGTCACGAACGATTTCTCGTGAGTCAACTGGCAGACCATGCTTATGAAATTTCTGATCACCAGTTACTGCCCCTCGATTTATCCGACCTAAAGGAAATTAAATATGATATCTTGATTTTCGAAGCCCCGCCTGGGACGAAAATTGATTCAAGTCTTCAGGATTTAATCGAGCGAGCTGAATGGGATCATAACCGCCTAAAACTGATTGTTCAAAGTGATCACAGTCATGCGGTTCTCAAGAAGCTGTTAAAAGATGAATTCAGACTGCGCACGATGGAAGGGATGAAGCAATGAAAAATCTGTTAATCTATCATTTCAGATGCTATCTCAAATCTTATAAATTTTTGCTGCCCTTTTTAGTCTATCTGATTTATTTGTTTGCCGCCTACGGCATCATGCCTTTTGCGATTGTTTCGAGCTTTTCTGAGTCGGCTGGCGTACTTTTCTTTATAATGGCCACTGTCGGTTTTAGTTATGCTGAACTTGAAAACCAAGTTACCGAACAGCTGGTTTTACTCAGGGTTAATAACGACACCCGTTATTATCTGAGCCGACTGTTGGTGCTCCTGATCATCGGCCTTGTCATGAGTGTCATTGGCATCCTCTATCCGATGATCTTAAATAGCGTCAACAACGGTCACTTATTCACCCGTAGTTTACAGTTTGATGATATCGCAATCGGGTTTGGTCTGCATTGTTCATTGGCCTTTTTAGGCGCTATGACCGGTGCTTTTTTTCATCCCCGGATTATCAAAAACCGGAAAATGGCTGTGCTGCTGCTATTCTTTGTCACCGTCATGGGCATATCAAAAGGTGCCCTGGCTGGCTATTTCCCACAAACCCGCTTAATCACCTGGGTTTTTCCACCTGTTTTTGAGATCCTCGCCTCATTTACAAAGCTGGAATATTTTGCTCTCCCGGCCATGGCATTACCGGTTACACTGACCATTGGTTATGGTTTAGTTTTAATGATTGGTCAAATTCAATTGTTAAAACATACAAAATTCTAAAACTTATCTTATCTTGATCCCTGATGTTATCCCAGTCAAGCCTGAAAAAAGCCCTTCAAAAGATTTCACTTTTGAAGGGCTTTAATATTATTGCTTCAATTTTTAAACAACACCCAGGCCGACATCACCGTAAGTAGCCATTTCACGATTCATATACAGGGCTGCTTCGACAATATTAAAGGCAATGGCCGCACCGCTGCCTTCACCCAAACGCATCCCCATATTCAGGAATGGTTTAGCGCCAATAAATTCGGAAGCATAGGCGGCGCCTTTTTCAGCTGACGCATGCGAACAAATCAAATAACCTTTGACATCCGGATTAATCCCAATGGCAATGGCCGCAGCGGCGGTTGAGATAAAACCATCGATTAATACAGGAATGTGATTGGCCGCTCCGGCCAGCATCGCTCCCGCCATGGCACCGATTTCGAATCCGCCCACCTTTGCCAGCACATCAATGGCGTCATCTTTATCCGGTTGGTTCAGGGCAATAGCATCCCGAATTACCTGGGCTTTCACCACCTGCTTTTCTTCTGACAGGTTGGCTCCAGCACCGGTCAACTCACCGGCATCAACACCGCTAAGTGCTGAAATAATAGCCGCACTGGCGGTGGTGTTGGAGATCCCCACTTCTCCAGTACCTAAAATATTATAGCCGTTGTTAATCGCCCGTTGGGCCACATCAATGCCGACTTCCAGGGATTGAATCGCTTCTTCCCGGGTCATCGCCGGACCTTTTCGCATATTTGAGGTGGCTTTTCTGATTTTTTTATCGAGAATTTTTGATTTCGGCTCCAAATCAGCATTCATGCCCACATCACAAACAAAAATATCGGCACCTGCCTGTTTACTTAAAGCAGCCACGCCACTTTTTCCGGCCATAACCATTTGCGCCATCAAACCGGTGACTTCCTGAGGTGCCGCAGCAACGCCTTCTTCAAAGACACCATGATCAGCAGCAAAAACCAGCATCGCTTTTTTGCTGACATCCGGATACATTTCCCCGGTGATACCGGCCAACTGAACGGCGATCTCTTCCAGGGTTCCCAAACTGCCCACTGGTTTAAGCAAAAAATCGACCCGATCCTTGGCTGTTTTCATCATTTCTTCATTGAGTGGTTGGATTTTTTCCAATGTTTCATTTAACAAACTCATTCTTATCTCCTGTCAATTCGACTGTTTTTTCTCATTATATCACATCTCCCGCTTTTGAAAATTCTATTTTTGAAGTTTTTATAGTGGCAGCCGCACTTCAAACCACACCCCCTTATCCCGGTTATCCACAGCCACCTTGCCACCATGACAGATTATGATGCCTTTGACGATAGCCAGACCCAAACCAGTGCCTTTTTTATCCGACTGCGCCTTATAAAAGTACTCCCAGATCTGATTGATCTCATTTTGTGGAATCGACTTACCCACATTATAAACAGAAACAATCCACTCATTTCCCTGGGTTTCGCAACTTACTTGAATCAACCCATCGGCCGGACTGACATGTTTAATGGCATTGTTCAAAAGATTGTAAAAAACCTGCTCCATCCGTTTACGATCGATGCTAAGTTTTTGTTGGGGTTCACAGCGATTATTAAAGACGATATTTTTTTCCGGATAGGTGTTTACAAATCGCTGAACGACCGAAGCGATGACCTCACCTCCGAACACCGCTTCCTTCTTGAGCTGATAGGCACCGGACTCAATTTGGGCCAGATCCAGCAGATCGCTGGCGATACCACTGATTTTATCGGCTTCCTTCTGAATCGTCACAAAATATTCCTGTTCTTCCTCACGATTCTCCAGAATCCCGTCTTCCAGAGCTTCGGCATAGCTTTTGATCACTGCCAGAGGGGTTTGGATCTCATGGGACACTTGGGCAGTAAAACGCTGTCGCATTTTTTCAAAGGTTCGCTCCTTATTGAGTTCTTCCTGGAGCTTTAGAATTGCCTCTTCCAGTTCATCCGAGATATGATTCAAGGTTTTACCCAACTGGCCAATCTCATCCTTCCTGGTACCCTGATATTTTTTTGTAAAATTAAGATTACCCATTTCCCGGGAAAGCTGATTTAATGAAATAATCGGTCGGGAAATACCCCGAGAGAAAAAGTAGGCGAAAAGCAACGAACAGCCGAAAATAATCATTAAAAATACCAGCAGAAAATTTTCCACAATCTCAATGACCTCATGAACCGAATAAAGGGGAATTCGGCCAATGATCTGGGCACCGTCATTGGCGACAATCTTATGAGTCAGCCACTCCACCTGATGCTCATCACTTCCCAACACGATGACAAAGCTTTCCTCATGCTGATGTGCGTTGACCTGGTTTTCGACACTGTTCTGTTGCCCAGCTCCGGCCCCATGTTCTGCACCGCTGCCAGCACCACTCCCAGATCCTGAGCCATTCCCGGATCCGCCACCAGCACCTTCGCCTGCTTCATTGCCCTCACCCTTGTGTTCGCCACCAGCGGCCAGACGTTTCGTTTCAACAACAGTCAGCCCTGAGCCTTCGCTTTGATCCATGCCATCCAATGCTTGACGCATCGCCACTATTTCGATGCTCCCATTTTCCGGCGAAACATTTCCCGAAGACGTTTCTTCTGTCACGGTTTGTTGTTTAATAATCTGAATGACAATTCCTTCTTCTTCGGCGACATCAATATACGCTTGCAGTTCCGGGGTTAACCCCCCTTGGTTGTACATTGCAGCAGCCTGACTCGTTTTGTCAATTAAAACCGCCGTTCTTTTCTCGGTATAATAGACTTCAAAATAGGAACCAAGCACATAATAGGTCAGCAAACACAAGACCAGAAAAAAAGCCCCCAGATAGAGCATCAATCGTGAAAATATCGAAGATCTCATTCCTTAAACTTGTATCCCAACCCTCTGACGGTTTGAATACATTCTCCTTTTTTATTCATTTTTTTACGCAACCGCTTAATGGTGGTATCAACTACCCGGATATCACCTTCGTAATCATAGCCCCAAACCCGATCCAGAATCTGTTCCCGGGATAAGACCAGCTGATGATGATTGATAAAAAAGGTCAGCACCTCAAATTCTTTCTGAGTCAGGTTAATGATTTCATCATCAATGATCAGTTGCCGTTCTTCTGCATTTAAATGCACTCCGCAGACATCGAGCTGGTTGTCGGTAGTGACGACTCCACTGCGTTTTAATAAGGCTTTGATGCGCACCATCAACTCCCGGGGACTAAACGGTTTCGTCACATAGTCATCGGCACCGACTTCAAAGCCCTGGATTTTATCATCCTCTTCTCTACGGGCCGTCAGCATGATTACCGGGACATTATCGGTTTCTCTGATTTCTGCCAGCACCTCAAAACCGTCAAGCTTGGGCATGGTCACATCCAGAATGATGCAATCCGGTTTTTTTTCAGCCCATAAATCCAGAGCTTCTTCTCCATCGGCTGCACCGAAGCCTTGATAGCCTTCTTTATTTAAATATTTCAAAACGATTTCCCGCAGCTTATCTTCATCTTCTGCCACCAGAATGCGAATCCCCTTCATTCACATGCCCTCCCTTTTCTATTTATTTATAAAAGTTTACCCAATTACTATGACAATACTGTGTCAGTATGAACCATTTAATTATTTTTATTTTATCACATGAATTTTATTTTTGACACAGTATTGACATATATCCGTCATATAATACAAACAACAACAGAACACACTAAAAAAACGGAGGAATTTCAATGAAAACAAAACTTATTTTAGTCGGATCCCTGGCCTTAATGCTGGCTACCGCTGGTAGCGCTCTGGCAGCTCCAAACCACGGCGCTGGTACTGGTGCCTGCAATGGTTTGACCGAACAGCAACGGATTGAACGTCAAGCCAGCCATGATACCAATGGCGACGGCATCTGCGACAACGAAAATTGCACCCAGGACGGCACGGCCCACCAATACGGCAATGGTGATGGCACCTGTGACGGCACCCAACCTCAAGACGGCACTGGCATGCATCATGGCGGCAGAACCCGCTAATAAGCCCATTTTAAAATGCCCAATGAAAGCGCGCTTTCATTGGGCATTTTTTAGGTTATACTATTCCACTTCTTTGTTCTTAAGCTTTTTAACATAGACCCGGGTTTCGGCAACAACCACCCCACTTAATGCCATCAAGGCAATCAGATTGGGCAATGCCATCAACCCATTAAAAATATCTGCAATCGTCCAAACCGCTGAAACGGTCATAAACGGTCCGATAAAGACCGCCAGAATATACAAATAGCGATAGGTTAACACAGCCTTCATTTTTCCATTTGACAGATATTCCAGACAACGTTCGCCGTAATAATTCCAGCCCAAAATGGTGGTAAAAGCAAAGAATACCAGACAGATCATCAGCAAAAACGAGCTAACTTCCGGAGCAAAAGGCAATCCTACCTGAAACGCATTGGTTGTCACCGCCACCCCTTCCAGCCCGATGTTCCATGATCCAGTTAAGACAATCGCCAATCCCGTCATGGTACAAACCACGATGGTATCTAAAAAGGTTCCGGTCATCGAAACCAGCCCCTGCCGCACCGGTTCATTGGTTTTTGCTGCAGCAGCGGCAATCGGAGCGCTACCAAGACCCGCCTCATTCGAGAAGATCCCCCGAGCAATCCCTTTTTGCATAGCAACCAGCACGGCGCCTAAGGCCCCACCGGCCACTGCCCGGAAACCAAAGGCACTGGCGACAATTTCAGTAATGGCCGCCGGTATCAATCCGGCATTAGTAATTAAAATAATCGCACAACACAATACATAAATAACAATCATAAAGGGGACAATAATCTGAGACACATTGGCAATCCGCTTAAGCCCCCCAATTACCACCAGTCCCACAAAAATCGTAACAATGGTTCCGGTAATCACCACACTCCAGGAATATTCCATGCCTAGAAGGTTGACTGTCCATTGATTATTGGGATCAAAAAAATTATTGGCCGCACTGGCAATCCCATTCACCTGAGTGAAGGTTCCAATTCCCAAAAGACCAACCCCGGCACCAAAAAAGGCAAAGACTTTTGCCAACCAGCGCCATTTTATGCCCATCCCATTTTCGATATAATAAAAAGGTCCGCCCAGGACATGTCCATCCGGTTCAATAACCCGATATTTAATGGCCAGAACTCCTTCGGCGAATTTGGTCGCCATCCCAAACAAGGCGGCAATCCACATCCAAAACAAGGCTCCCGGTCCTCCGGCGACAATCGCAGTGGCAACACCTACAATATTTCCGGTTCCAACGGTTGCTGAGAGGGCTGTACACAGGGCTCCAAAACTGGTTACCTCGCCTTCGCCCCCTTCTTCATTCTTCACCATGTACTTCAGCGCTTTGGGTAAATAGCGGATCTGAAGTCCGTGCAGGCGGATGGTCAAAAAAATCCCCACCGCCAGAATCAGCACAATCAATGGCACACCCCATACGAGGTCGTCAAACCATACTAAAAATTCATTCAATTGTTGAAACATTTTGTTCCTCCTTCTCTTAATTGTGAAGAGGGAGAACAACACCAATGGGTTGCTCTGTCCTTTTGCCTGAGAGATAGCCTGAAATGTTCAGTCGTTGCCGGACTGATATTTACAGGGGTACACCTTCGGCGCTCATCTTTGAGACTCTCCAGAGTGCTGCGATTTTACAGCAGCGTTAAAATAATACCACAATTCATTTAACGAGTGCAAGATTATTTTAAAAATCAATCCCATCCTGGTTTTTAAACAAAAAAAGAAACGCCTCAAATTGAGACGCTTCCCGGATATTTTGACTTAAGACATTGGTACCACGGCACCCTGATAATTGCTTTCGATAAAGCTGATGACTTTTTCGCTTTGCAGTGCTTTCATCAGTGCCAACGTTTTTTCACTTTTTTCATCGCCGGCTCGAACGGCAACAATATTTGCATAGGTCTGAGCTGCCAGGGAATCTTTTTCTTCTTTGGCAATGGCATCGGTACCGGCGTTTAATCCAGCTTCAATGGCGTAATTGCCATTAATGACGGCTAAATCAACATCTGGCAGTGATCGGGCCAGCTGTGCTGCTTCCAGTTCTTTAAAGACAATGTTTTTCGGGTTTTCGATAACATCTTTTGGTGTTGCTTCCAGGCCAGCATTGGGATCAACCTTGATCAAACCAATGGTTTCCAGCAACAGCAGCGCCCGGGCTTCGTTAGTGGTATCATTGGGAATGGCAATGGTCGCACCGCTGGCAATTGCATCCAGAGTCTTAATTTTACCCGGGTATAAACCCAATGGCTCATAGTGAACCACGCCTGCACTCACCAGTTTGGTGTTGTTTTTTACATTAAAGTCTTCCAGGTAGGGGAGGTGTTGGAAAAAGTTGGCATCCAACTCTTTATTCTGTAGTGTTAAATTGGGTTGGACATAATCGGTAAATTCTTTGATTTCAAGAGTATACCCATCTTCTTTTAACACGTCGCTGGCAATCGCCAGAATTTCTGCATGGGGTGCTGGACTGGCCCCAACAACGATGGTTTTTTCATCTGTTCCCTTTGCTGAACAGCCGGTAAATAGGGCCAAACCAAGAACACTAATTAATAATACTGAACCTAATTTCTTCATGATCTTCTCCTTTTCATTTCTTTTCATATAATCCCTAGTTGATTAATATGTAATATAACACGAAGTTCCTCCGCTGTCAACCATAATCAGCTGCTGATCATCGAACGCGTTATTTTCGGCGATCCTGTTTCTGGGCAATTTTCATCCCCACTTCCTGGAACAGCTGAACAATTAAAACCAGCAGCACCACGGTAATCACCATCATCCCGGTTTCATAGCGATAGTAACCAAAACGAATGGCGATGTCCCCCAGACCGCCGCCACCAACAATCCCAGCCATCGCTGAATAGCCTAAAATAGTGGTCGTAGCAATCGCCGCCCCAATAATCAAGGAAGGTTTTGCTTCGGGGATCATCACCTTGGTCACCACTTGTATCGGGCTGGCCCCCATTGACAAAGAGGCCTCAATAATGCCATAATCCACCTCTTTAATGGACGACTCCACTAGCCGGGCAATAAACGGAGCTGCGGCAATCACCAGCGGGACAATCGTAGCCGTAGATCCGATAGTGGTTCCGGTGATCATCCGAGTCAGGGGAATCACCGCTATCAGTAAAATCAAAAACGGAATCGATCGAGTAATATTAACAACAATATTAAGCACCTGGTTGACTACCTTCATCGGCACAATCCCCTCGGAATCGCTGGTGACCAGCAAAACACCCATGGGTAATCCGATTAGATAGGCCAAGAGTGTTGAGGCCAAGGTCATATAGAGGGTTTCCAACGTTCCCTGAGCAATGAGGCCAGTCATTGAACTATCCCACATGAGCGCTCACCTCCTCAACAGTAATTTGATGTGAACGCAGATAATTAATGGCCCGGGCCGCACTCAGCTCATCCTCAGGCAATTGAATAACCATTTGTCCAAAAGCGAAGCCATCGATATTTTTCATATCAGCATGGAGAATATTCACCAGGCATTTTGTTTCCAGAACCATTTTTGCCATCACCGAGTCACTGGATGATTTTTCGTCAAATACGACCCGATAGGTGTTCTTACCCATTACTACCGAACCCTGATCGCCCTCGGAAAAAATCATTTTTTTTGCAATATCGGTTTTCGGATTCCGGAAAATGTCTTCAACTTCGCCATCTTCGGCAATCCGACTTTTATCGATGATCGCCACATGGCTGCAGATCTGCTCCACCACACTCATTTCATGGGTGATGATCACAATCGTGATCCCCAATTTATGATTAATTTCTTTTAACAGCTTAAGAATTGAATTGGTGGTCGAGGGATCCAGAGCCGAGGTGGCCTCATCACACAGCAAAATTTTGGGATTATTGGCCAACGCCCGGGCGATGGCAATCCGTTGCTTTTGACCTCCGGACAACTGCGCCGGATAGGCCTTGGCTTTATCGGGCAGGCCCACCAGTTCTAACAATTCAGCCGCTCTTTTTTTTGCCGTTTCTTTATCCACTCCGGCAATTTCCAGGGGAAAAAGAATGTTTTTCTCGGCAGTGCGTTGCATCAGCAAATTAAATTGCTGAAAAATCATGCCCACTGAATAACGCACCGTTCTTAGTTCTTTTTCAGTTATTTTCGAAATATCCTGTCCATCAATGAAAACGCTACCACTGGTGGGCTTTTCAAGAAGATTGATACAACGAACCAGGGTGCTTTTGCCAGCCCCACTCATACCAATAATCCCATAAATATCGCCCTGGTTAATGCTTAGATTGATACCATCCAAAGCCTTTACTTCGCCACTTTTGGGACGAAAGGTTTTCCCCAGATCCTTTATTTCAATGATGGGTTTCAGAGACGTCTTTTCTGTTTCGATGTTCCTTACCCTCCTACACTCAATAAATTTATTGTTTTAATGAACTTAACACCAATCAGGCATTCCCGCTTTGTTTAGCTATTTGACAACGTTTCAAACTGTCCGCCACTATCTGACAGTAATCCCATCAATCATTTTGTCTAATACACATTGCCGTTGCCGATCTTCACAATGACATAAGTCCTATTAAAAACAGTGGGTTAAAACACACCCACCGTTTATTATAGTCTCGATTTGATTTTCTTGTCAAGCCAAATAGCGCAATCCCTACCTTAAATATCGGTAATTTGTGCGCCAAAGGGAAACAATGCCAGTTTGGCAAACTTAAACCATTGCAGACCAAACGGGATTCCAATTAAGGTAATGCAATAGATAATCCCCAGAATCGCCGATGCCGCTGCCAGCCCCCAACCAAAAATCAATATCCATAAAATATTCAGGATCACCGAACCCGTTCCCATCTGTGAATAATCGACCGTTTTTCCAAATGGCCAGAATACCAACTGCGCCATTTTAAAGGCTTGCAACCCCAGAGGAATCCCAATAATCGTGATGCAGCAAAGAATTCCGGCTAAAAACCAACCAATTGCCATAATCAGGCCCCCAAAAATAATCCAGATAATATTCCCAATAATACTCATACTAGTCTCTTTTCATTTTTTATTTTATGGATGGATCCCGAGCGACTGCAGCCTTTTTAAACTCACGATTGCCAATATGACAGTACCCGCCGGGATTCTTTATTAGATACTCCTGGTGATAGCCTTCTGCTGCGCTATAGTTCTCCAGCGGCAGCACTTCGATGGCCAGCGGCACCCCATATTCCATCCTTAATGCCTGAACCGACTCTAAGATCACCGCTTCATCGGCAGGATCCGAATAGTAAATACCCGTACGATACTGAATTCCCACATCGTTCCCCTGACGATTCACGGCAACCGGATCGATGACTTCAAAATACATACTCAACAAAAATGGTAGGCTGATCACCTGATTGTCATAGGTGACCTTAACCACCTCAGCATGCCCGGTGTTGTGATGACAGACATCCTCGTAGGTGGGATTTTGGGTTTTGCCATTGGCATAACCGACCTCGGTTTTGATGACTCCCCTAATGGCTTTAAAATACATTTCCGTTCCCCAGAAACAGCCGCCAGCCAAGGTGATTTCTCTGACATTATTATTCAAATTTTCTCTTATCATATCAGTTTCCTTTCCAGATTTCCAACATTTTTTCGACTGTGATCACTTGCTGTTCAGCCTGGGTGATCGATGCTGTACCATCGCCAGCCTGCAATCCATAATTGCCAAAGCCACTGTGATTGCCCCCAGCAATTTCATAATAGCTGGCTTCCCGCGGCATCTTATCCCGGCCTTTAGCCAGACCCTGCTGATCAATAATCTGATCGGCACTGCCATAGAGACTTAGTACCGGATGACTGCTTTGAGTCAGCGATTCATTGGGATATGCACCTAAGAGCACCAACCCGGATACCTGATCTTCATGTTCAGCCAGATAGTCCGAGGCCATCGCCCCACCCAGGGAGTGCCCAACCATCACCCAATTCTCAATTTCCGGTATGGTTTCGATTACCGCATCAGCTCCATTTATATTAAACACCGCCAGATTAAAGGGCATGCCGACAATCACTGCCGGATAGCCTTGTTCTGCTAGTGCCCTTACTAACGGAGCATAGGCGATGTCTTCCACCTTCCCGCCGGGATAAAAAATAAAGCCTGTTTCATCCTGACCTGCTGTTGGCGTAAATATCGTCAGATTACCTTCCTCTCGAACATTCACCTGATCACTTGAAATCAGGGCATCATGAGCCGTTTGATCGGCATGATAGTAATCCCCCAAATACGTCAATATCCCAATAACCAAAGCTACCAATACGATACCAAGTATTTTTACAATTTTTTTTGCGGTTTTTCTTTCTTTCATCGCTGCTCCTTAGTGATGTTGGCTGTTGCTTCTGATCTCACTTTTATACCCCAACCCATTATAAAACAACCATTTCGTCATTTTAATTTTTCAAAAAATAAAAAAACCGCAATCGCTGCGGTTCTGTTTTTTAAATGGTGACCCATGGGCGACTTGAACGCCCGACACCCTGATTAAAAGTCAGATGCTCTACCAACTGAGCTAATGGGTCAGATAGATTAATTAATATTTATTTGTCTTAAAACGACTGGGTTAATGGGTCAGATGCTGTTTTTCTTTTCTCTGCTTAATAAAAATGGCAGGGGTAGCAGGACTCGAACCTACGAAATGCCAGAATCAAAATCTGGTGCCTTACCAACTTGGCTATACCCCTATAAAAATAATAACGATATAAAAAATGGGGTGGATAATGGGACTCGAACCCACAACATCCAGAACCACAATCTGGCGCTCTAACCGATTGAACTATACCCACCACGATATAAAAACAAACTAAAAAATGGTGCGCCTGAAGGGATTCGAACCCCTGGCACACGGCTTAGAAGGCCGTTGCTCTATCCTACTGAGCTACAGGCGCTCAATCCTTTTCGCAAAAATGGAGCGGGTGAAGGGAATCGAACCCTCGCGACTGGCTTGGAAGGCCAGGGCTCTACCACTGAGCTACACCCGCATTGCCTCTCTTAGAGACAAGTGTTAGTATACTTGAAATAGGCAGTGTTGTCAACTCTTTTTTAATTATTTTTTGTTTTTATGGGCGCTCAAAACTCGGTCAGTCTGAACCAAAACAAGGCTTAGACTATTTTAATTCCAACACCTTTTTTGAAGATATAGGCCGCAATCAAAAATGAACTGATCAGCAATCCCATTGTCAAAAGAACATGCATCACAATATTGCCCTCGCAGACGCCGATATAGGCGTATCGGGAAACATTAACCAACGGAAAGATCGGATTGAGATAAATTAAATTGGCCAAAAATCCTGGCAGTTTAGAAACCTCAAAAAAGACCCCTCCTAAATAGGTAAGTGGCGTGATAATAATTGCCAGAGCAAAATTCATTTTTTCAAAATTATCTAAAACAAGACCGGCAATTAAACCCACCGAAGCAAACACAAAGGACGTTGCCGTCAGTGAGAGAACAAAAAAGATTGGATATGCAACTTCATAGCCCACGAAAAATATCGTCGCCACATAAGTCAGGATCCCCACCAGCACCCCGCGAAACATTCCACCAAAGACAAAAGCCAGAATTTTTTCTGCCAGTGAGATGGGATAGCTGTTTAGATCCTGAATGGTGTTTTGAAATTTCTGTGAGATCATTGAAAAAGCGGGATTTTGAAAGGCCGCAAAAATTGCTCCCATCGTCGCTAAACCGGGAACCAGAAAATTGAGATAGCTAATTCCATCAATCCCAACTTCTCTGGTTTGCAGCATTCCCCCGAAGATCAGCATATATAATATATTCGAAATCAGTGGCGCCAGTACTGTCTGTACCGGAACCTTCATAAACCGATGGATTTCTTTATTTAAGAGGGTTGCAAATCCAACTCTGTTATAAAAAACTCTACTTTTCATTTGCCCTCCTAATGTTTAATGATATTTAAATAAATATCTTCCAGTTTTGGTCTTTCGACCACCAGATTGGTGAATTCCAAGTTTTTCTCCGATAGTTGCCTAAAGACTTTGGACAAGTCTTTTTTTGAGGCTTTCAGCTGCAGCCTGGTTTTATCTTCAATATGTGGATGATAGTCACTTAAAAAATCAAAGTCAGCCAGATTAAGCGCCTGATCAAAGTGAACCTCGATGATTGACTCCCGGGAAAAGGCATCCATCAGTTCTTCTTTGGGTTCATCAGCAATAATTTTCCCGCCATCAATAATCACAATCCGCTTGCACAGCTTTTCAGCTTCTTCAATATAGTGGGTGGTCAGGATGATCGTGGTTCCGGACTGATGCAGCTTAACCAGAAAATCATATAAGGTATGGCGCATTTCAATATCAACACCCGCTGTTGGCTCATCGAGAATCAGGATTTTGGGCTTATGAACCAGCGCCTTGGCAATCAGAAACCGTCTGCGCATTCCCCCGGACAGATCCCGAATGCGGGCACTACGTTTTTCGGTTAAGTACAAGGCCTCCAGAACTTCATCGATATAGGCCTTGTTGTTTTTGATCCCAAAGTAACCGGATTGTTTTTTTAAGGCTTCATCAACAGTAAATACAAAATCATAGCCCGTATCCTGGGGGACGATGCCGATAATTTTTTTTGTTTCCAGTTCCTTCTTATCAAGATCGTAACCACCGATGCTGACACTCCCCTGGGTCTTTTTCACATTACCGGCCAGGATATTGATCAAGGTGCTTTTACCCGCCCCATTTTGTCCCAGCAGGGCGGTGAATTCCCCTTCAGCAATTTCTAAATTGATGTTTTTTAAAGCCTCTTTTTTTCCCTTTTGATAGGTCATTGATACATCTCTTACACTGAGCATCGCTTGCCTCCTTTTCCCTGCTACAATCAATCATTCCAAAGCGGGATGATTTTTGCCTCGATTTCCCCTTTTTCTATGGTAATCAGCCCATAGCTTGCGGGATCATCCAAGCGGGGTGCCCCTACCGAACCGGGGTTCATCAGCAACACCTGGCCATCATCTTCAATGTAAGCGTGGTGGGTATGTCCATAGAGAATCACTTGCGCACTCTTTTCCAACCCGGCATAGTAAAGATGATGCAGATCATTCTTGACCCCGTGTTTATGACCATGACAGGCAAACACTCTAAACCCACCTAATGTGGTTTCCAGTGACATACTACCCTGATCAGCAAACGAGTCCAAGTTGCCCTTTAAGATGTGAACGGGGGCGTTCGTGATCGTTCGCAGATACAGCGCATCTTCCACATAATCCCCCAAATGGATAATCACATCCACCAAACCCATTTCCTCAACAGCCTGTTTTACAGCTTTCAGATTGCCGTGGCTATCGCTCATTACGCCAATTTTCATTTTATCCCCCATCCCTTAGTCTTTTCGTACAAATAAAAATCCCCATTGCCCGTTTTTTATCGTGCCTGATTCAGCAGTTCCCGGGCCTTTTGAACGGCAAGGGCACGATGACTGAGGCGGTTTTTTTCTTCCTTGCTCATGTCACCGTAGCAACGTCCGGATGCTTCATGAATGAACAGCGGATCATAGCCAAATCCCCCGCTGCCGCAATAGTCACTGGCAATTTTTCCCCGAACCAGTCCTTCACAGGTCAACTCCCGACCATCCGGCAAAATCATCGCAATGGCCGTAATAAAGGCAGCGCCCCGCTGCCCTTCCGGAACATTGGCCATTTCTTTTAAAAGCTTCTTATTATTGTCGCCATAACTGACATTGTCGCCAGCATAACGGGCCGAATAGATTCCCGGAGCCCCACCAAGGCAATCGACTGACAAACCGGAGTCGTCTCCCATAATGATCAGATCTTTGCCCTGGACATAGGGCTGCAAGGCCCGTACCTTGATCAGCGCATTCGCTTCAAAGGTCCGGCCATCTTCAATAATATCCAGATCAATATCTAAATCCTTCATCGTCATGACTTCAAAATCATCGCCCAGCATTGCTTTTAACTCGTTGGCCTTATCCTGATTTCCAGTCGCTAACAGTATCGTTCTCATGATTATTTACCCGTTAATCCTGTAATGTATCTTTCTGGAAAGCGATAATTTCTTTGATACTCGCTTCGCCCAGTTCTAATAGTTTTTGCAGTTCTTCCTTTTTAAAGGGCCGTTCTTCACCGGTGCCCTGTATTTCGATGATTTCGCCAGCTTCGGTCATCACCATATTCATATCCACCTCGGCATGTGAATCTTCTTCATAACACAGATCAACAATGGCTTCACCCTGATAAATTCCGACACTAGTGGCCGCGACATAATTGGTAATCGGCATTTCGGCAATTTTTTCGGTTTCGATCAACCCTGACAAGGCATCATGAAGCGCCAGAAATGCGCCGGTAATTGCTGCCGTTCGAGTTCCGCCATCGGCCTGGATCACATCACAGTCGATCCAGATGGTTCGCTCCCCAAGCATGGTCTGATCGATGACGGATCGCAGACTCCGACCGATTAAGCGCTGAATTTCCATGGTTCGACCATCAATTTTACCGCGATTCCGATCGCGACTCTTTCGGGTATTGGTTGACGCCGGAAGCATTTCATACTCAGCAGTAACCCAGCCTTTTTTCTGGCCTTTTAAAAATGGCGGCACCTTGTCTTCCACCATCGCGGTACAAATAACCTTGGTATCACCCACTTCGATCAGCACTGACCCCTGAGCATGTTTAATAAAGTTGCGGGTCACCCGCATCGGTCGTAATTGATGGGCCGCCCGACCGTCGATTCGTTGCTGTTTCACTTTTATTATCTCACTATTTTCCATATTCTTCCTTTTTCTCGTTAATTATTTTTTAAGGGATTACTGCAACGATGCAATAATCCCTTAGTCAAAATTTTTGTTTTTAATCCGCTTCTGTTATCGCATCTTAAGCCAGATGTCTGGCAACGACCGCCCGAATAATTTCGTTGGCAACCTGGGCATTGGCTTTTCCTTTGGTGGCCTTCATCACCTGTCCAGTTAAGAAACCATACGCTTTTTCATTACCAGCCCCGATATCTTCGACCGATTTGGGATTATCCGCAACAATTTTTTCAATGATGGCTTCCAGTTCGCCGGTATCACTCATCTGTGCCAGTCCCTGTTCTTTGACGATATCTCCAGCATTTTTACCGGAAATAAACATTTCTTTTAAAACTTCTTTACCGCTGGTTCCGCTGATGACCTTATCCTTAACCAGTTTCAAAAGTTCCACCAGTTGCGCCGGAGTAATGGTGATAGTTTCCATGCTTTGTTCATTTTCTTTTAAAAGCGGCGGAATTTCCACCATCATCCAGTTGGAAATCTGTTTGGGTTCGTTATATAGCGCCACTGCTTCTTCAAAGAAGCGGGCGGTGACCCCAGTAGTCGTCAATACCCCGGCATCGTATTCCGGCAGTTTGTATTCATCTACATAACGCTTCTTTTTAGCTTCCGGCAATTCCGGCAGTTCACTTTTAATTTTTTCGATATATGACGGTTCCAGCACAATCGGTACCAGATCCGGTTCCGGAAAATAGCGATAATCGTGCGCTTCTTCCTTGCTTCGAAGCGATGAGGAAACCCCTTTGGCATCATCCCATTTACGGGTTTCCTGGATGATTTCCCGACCTTTTTTCAGTTCAATGATCTGGCGTTTGCTTTCATATTGAACCGCTCGAATCAACGCCCGGAAAGAGTTCAGATTTTTCATTTCGGTTCGGGTTCCCAACACTTCGGAGCCTTTTTCCCGAATTGACAAATTCACGTCAAAACGCATCGAGCCCTGTTCCATCTTACAGTCAGAAACGCCGGTATATTCCAGAATATTCCGAACCTTTTCAGCAAAGGCCCGGGCTTCCTCGGCACTGCGCAGATCCGGCTCGGTGACGATCTCAATCAGCGGGACACCACAACGGTTGACATCCAACAAGGTTCCATCAGCCGATTCATGAAGGAGCTTACCGGCATCTTCTTCGATATGAATACGGGTAATGCCGATATCTTTTTTAACCCCGTCTACCTCAATGCCGACTGCACCGCCGGTACAGATCGGCAAATCAAATTGCGAGGTTTGATAGGCTTTGGGCAAATCCGGATAGAAATAGTTTTTTCGGTCCATCTTGCTAAAATGAGCAATTTCGCAATTAAGCGCCAGACCGGCCCGGGTCGCATATTCGACCACTTTTTCATTGAGTACCGGCAAGACTCCCGGCATCCCCAAACACACCGGACAGGTATGGGTATTTTCATCCTGGCCAAACTCGGTTGGACACGAACAGAATATCTTTGTTTTTGTGCCCAACTCCACATGGATTTCCATTCCAATGACAATTTCATATTCCATGATTTAGACCTCCGTTCCCAATGGTGCTTTTAAATTCGTCAGACCGGATTCCTGCTCAAAGGCCCATGCGGCTTTTAACAGCGTCTCTTCGCTTAAAATCGGCCCCAACAGCTGCATCCCAATCGGCATCCCGTTATTGTCCAGGCCACAGGGAATTGAAACCCCGGGAATCCCGGCAATATTAACCGGTACGGTATAAATATCGGTCAGATACATCTCCAGCGGATTGCTGGTTTTTTCGCCAATACCAAAAGCAGTGGTCGGAGCAGTTGGGGTCAGCAGCACATCGCAACCACCAAAGACCTGATCAAAGTCAGCTTTGATGATGGTTCGCACCTGCATGGCTTTTTTATAATAGGCGTCATAATAACCAGAACTGAGGGCATAGGTCCCCAGCATGATCCGTCGTTTTACCTCGTCGCCAAAACCCTGGCTTCGGGTTTTTTTGTAAAGATCAACCAGATCGCTGTATTCTTCGGCCCGGAAACCATAACGAATACCGTCATAACGAGCCAGGTTGGAGCTGGCTTCAGCCGAGGAAATCATATAGTAGGCGGACAAGGCATAGTCCAGATGCTGAAAAGACACATCGACAATTTCGGCCCCCAGGGTTTTATAGATGGCAATGGCCTCTTCCAGACTTTTGCGGACTTCCGGTTGCAGACCTTCGCCGAAAAATTCTTTGGCCACGCCAATTTTTAACCCCTTAACCCCTTGTTTGAGGTTTTGGATATAATCGATTTTTCCCAGATTGAGAGAGGTGGAATCCTTGGCATCATGACCAACAATGGCGTTCAGCACCAGGGCGCAGTCTTCGACATCCTTGGTGAACGGTCCAATTTGATCCAGTGATGAGGCAAAGGCTACCAGACCATAACGGGAGACCAGACCATAGGTTGGTTTCATCCCCACTACTCCGCAAAAAGCTGCTGGCTGACGGATCGATCCACCGGTGTCTGATCCCAATGTGTAAAAGGCTGTGTCGGCTGCCACGGCAACGGCTGATCCGCCGCTGGAACCGCCGGGCACCTTGTTTAAATCCCAGGGATTACGGGTCTTTTTGTAAGCTGAGTTTTCGGTGGAAGAACCCATGGCAAACTCATCCATATTGGTTTTTCCAAGCAAAATCCCCCCCGCTTCGCTAAGCCGGTCGTAAACCTCGGCATTATAAGGCGGATTGAAGTTATACAGCATTTTTGACGCACAGGTGGTTAAGATCCCTTTGGTGCACATATTGTCTTTGAGTCCGTAAGGAATCCCTTCCAGCGGGGTCCCTTGGGCTCGCACGGACAGCTCGGCATCCAACCCCTGAGCCATTTCCAATGCTACTTCGGTCTGGAGACTGAGATAGGCATCGGTACTTTTTTCAACGGTGTTAATGCGGTTAACCACCGCCTGGGTTACCTCCGTAACCGTCACTTCTTTTTTATCCAGAAGGTCATTTATTTCATGTATGGTTTTTTGATATAATTCCATTATTGCCTCCTATTCCATAACCCGGGGAACCTTAAAGCACCCGGCTTCGCTCTCCGGCGCATTGGCCAACGCATCTTCATTGCTCAGACAGGACTTGATTTCGTCCTCCCGAAACACATTCTGGACGGCCAACACATGTTCAGTGGCTTTAATTTGGGAGGTGTCGAGTCCGCTGAGGGTTTCGGCATAATCCAGCACGGCTCCCAGTTGGTCGGCCAGAGCGGTCACTTCATCCTCGGAAAATTCCAAACGGGCAAGATTGGCCACGTAGGTGACATCTTCTCGTGTTAAACTCATAGTTCTTATCCTTTCTTTGCTGCTGACTTTCGATCTTATTCTTTTGGTCACTGTTTACGCACTTTATTTAGTATAAATGCACTGATTTGCTATGTTAACAGCCAAAGCTGTCAGTCTGATTCTAAAAATCACCCTTCATTATAGATCAAACCCACCACCTGTGACAAGGGCTAAAAACGCTTCTTCATCAATTATTGCAATTCCGAGTGACTGGGCTTTGTTAAATTTGGACCCGGACTTTTCCCCGGATAGAAGAAAATCGGTTTTTTTGCTGACGCTGCCAGCGACCTTGCCACCGTTTGCTTCGATCAGGGCTTTGGCCTCCCGGCGGTCGAGGGTGGGCAGGGTGCCGGTGAGTACAAAGGTTTTTCCAACCAGGGTCTGGGACTCCTGACCGGTTTCCTGAACCATACTGAGTCCCGCCGCTGAAAGCCCGCTGATAATTTCAAGATTGGTGGGGGTCTGAAAAAAATCGACGATTTCGGTGGCCATTTTTTCACCAATTTCAAAAATCGCTTTGAGATCATCTGCCTGGGCCAGAATCAAACTGTCCATTGTCTTAAAATGCTCGGCCAGAATTTTCGCCCCTCGGGCCCCCACCAGGGGAATCCCCAAACCAAAAATCAGCCGTGACAGGTCGCGTTTTTTAGAGGCTTCGATCCCGGCCAGAAGATTGTCCACCGATTTTTCGCCCAGCTTTTCCAGGGTGACCAGTTTTGCTCTTTTGTGATCGAGATGATAGATGTCCACCGGGTTACTCACCAGCTGCTCGTCCATCAACAATCGCAGCACCCCCGGCCCCAATCCTTCAATATTCATCGCATCCCGGGAGGTAAAATGCACCAGTTTGCGAAACACCTGGGCCGGACAAGCCATGTTCAGGCATCGGGTCACCGCTTCTCCGTCAATTCGGAAGGTCGGTTCATCACAAACCGGACAGCGTTTTGGCATTTGAAAAACCACCTCGTTGCCTGATCGCTTTTCAAACACCACATGATCCACTTCCGGAATTACATCACCGGCTTTCTGGATCACCACATGATCACCAATGCGAATATCTTTATTGCGGATATTGTCTTCATTGTGGAGAGTGGCCCGGGCAATCACCGACCCGGCCAGTGATACCGGCCTAAGTTCGGCCACCGGGGTCAGGGCGCCAGTGCGGCCCACCTGAACGGTGATGGCATCGACGGTGGTAAGTGCCTGATCCGGGGCAAATTTATAGGCTATCGCCCAACGGGGGCTCTTTGAGGTGTTACCCAACTGCTCCCGATAGGCTAATTGATCCACTTTTATCACCAGACCATCAATCTCAAAGGGTAACTCCCGTCGTTCCACTTCCATCTCGCTGCAATAGTCAATGATCGCTTCGATATCGCTAAAGGTTTTAACCGCACTGGTTTTAAAACCCAGCTTTTTTAAATAGTTCAACGTCTCCTGATGTGTTTTGGGTTCAAACCCTGCCGTCGCTTCCAGATTAAAGATAAAAATATCCAGCGGCCGGGAAGCTGTTAGCCTGGGATCCAGTTGCCGCAATGAACCGGCGGCGGCATTTCTGGGGTTGGCAAAAGGGCTTTCCGCTTCAGCCAGGCGCCGCTGATTCAGCTTTTCAAAATCAGCCTTGCCCATAAACACCTCACCCCGGACTTCCAGGGTTATCGGTTCCGCAAGACGCAGCGGAACCGACCGGATCGTTTTGAGGTTGGTAGTGACATTCTCTCCTTCCACCCCATCGCCCCGGGTGGCCCCCTGGACAAACAGACCCTTTTCATAATTGAGCACAACCGTTAACCCATCAAACTTGTATTCCACCACATAGGTGGCTTCGGGACAGGTTTGCCGCACCCGGCGGTCGAAATCCCGGAGATCTGCCGCATCAAAGGCATTGCTGAGACTCAGCTTGGGACGACTATAAACCACCTTCTCGAAGCCCTCAGAAGGACTGCCACCAACCCGCTGGGTCGGGGAATCCGGCGTAATCAACTCTGGGTTTTGGGTTTCTAAGTCAATCAGTTCCTTAATCAGCTGATCATAGTCGTAGTCTGAAATCAGGGGGGCATCATCAAGATAGTAGGCCCGGTTATGAGCTTCAATTTCTTTCTTTAAGTCTTCAATTCGGGTTTTACTCATACGCATTTCCTATCCTTAACTGCTTATTAACTATGCTTTTTCCACAAAGGTCGGATCCATTTTTTTGATCCCGACCCCCGGAAAGGCCACCGAAATCATGTTGCTTTTTACCTCAACCACAGTGCCAATGCCAAATTTTTTATGCTTAACCTTATCGGTCAGTCCAAAATTATTTTCTGAGGGGCTGTTGTTCAGGTTAACGGTATTGGCATTATTTCTGCGGATCGCCACCTTCGACTGGGTCACCCGTTCGGAAAAGGTCTTATTTTTCTTCATTTCAATGTCAATCTCCGGCTTGCGCTCGTAACGCTGTTTATTCTCCACACACACCGCATCCGGCATTTCTTTTAAAAACCGGGACGGGGTTTGCAATTGACGGCGACCATAGAGGGTTCTTTCGGCGGCCCAGGAAATATAGAGCCGTTTCATGGCCCGGGTAATACCCACATAACAGATGCGCCGTTCTTCTTCAATATCCTCCGGGGAATCCATCGCTCGACCATGGGGAAAAATCCCCTCTTCGAGGCCGGGGATAAAGACAATCGGAAATTCCAGACCCTTGGCGTTATGCAAAGTCATCAATAGCACCTTGCCCTGATCGCCATCGTATTTATCGGTTTCTGACGATAAGGCCACCGTTTCCAGATAGGCGCTGAGGCTTTGGTCATCACTGTTTTTCTCAAAGTCGGTGGCTGAGGAGACCAGTTCCTGAAGATTTTCCAGTCGACTTTCACCCTTATCCATTTTTCCGGTTTCCAGCATTTCCAGATAACCGGTTTTTTCAATCACTGCTGCGATCAGCTCACTTAAGCTGGCCGTCTCCTGGATCGCTGCCAGTTCTTTCATCAGTTCACTGAAGGCCCGAACCTTATTTTTGACACTGGGGCTCAGCTCTGGAATTTCTTCAACGTGATGGAAGGCCTGCATCAGGCTGAAGCTTTTAAAATTGGCATATTCGGCAATCTTTTCAATGGTTGCCGAACCGATCCCCCGCTTCGGCACATTGACAATCCGCATAAAGCCCATATTGTCTTTGGGATTGCTAAGGACATTTAAATAAGCAATAATGTCCTTGATTTCGGTTCGGGAGTAGAATCCGGTTCCGCCGATTAGCTGATAGGGTAGACCGGCCCGCATCAGGGCTTCTTCAAACAGCCGGGACTGGGCATTGGTTCGATAAAGGATGGCAAAATCGCCATAGATACCCTGGCCTTTATTGATCGTGTCATTAATCTCATCCACAATAAACCGGGCTTCATCATAACCCTGGTTAAAAGAGGCAATCATAATTTTTTCATCGCCGTCATTATTGGTCCACAGCGCCTTTTCCTTGCGACCGGTGTTTCTGGCGATGACACTGTTGGCACAATCCAGGATGGTTTGGGTGGAGCGGTAGTTTTCTTCCAGTTTAACTACCCGGGCACTGGCATAGTCTTTTTCAAAGTCCAGAATATTATTGATATCTGCGCCCCGCCAGCCATAAATACTCTGGTCATCATCGCCGCAGACGCAAATATTTTTATATTTGGCGGCCAGCATATTGACCAACTCGTATTGGCTGTGATTGGTATCCTGATATTCATCAACCATGATGTATTTAAAGCGATTCTGGTATTGTTCCAGAATTTCGGGAAAGCCTTTAAATAATACCAGGGTATTGTAGATCAGATCATCAAAGTCCATCGCATTGTTGGCTTTGAGGCTTTCCTGGTAGCGTTTATAATAAACAGCAACCTTTTCTTTTCTGAAATCTCCAGAATTTTCTTTCAAATAGGCGTCAGGACTGACAAAATTATTCTTGGCAGTGGAGATTTCACCACTTAAAAACTGATTGGTAAAATATTTGTCGTTGAGACCCAATTCTTTAATCAGGCTCTTGTACAATCGTTTCTGATCGTCCATATCATAAATAACAAAATTATCATCATAACCCAGCCATTGGGCATGACTTCGCATGATCCGGGCGCACATGGCATGGAAGGTCGACATCCAGATCCGTTTACTGTCCTCTATATTCATTTTGGCAATCCGTTCCCGCATTTCACCGGCGGCTTTATTGGTAAAGGTGATCGCCAGAATCTGCGACGGCCATGCCTGTCCGGTTTCAATAATGTGGGCAATGCGATGGATAATGGTTCGTGTTTTTCCCGATCCGGCCCCAGCCAGTATTAATAGCGGCCCATCGATGGTTTCTGCTGCTTCTCTCTGTCGAGCGTTTAACCCGTCTAATAAACTCATGTATTCTCCTAAATATTTATTTCACCGGTAGGTAAGAAAGCTCTGCTGCCTTGGTTGGGCCTTAACAAGTTTTCCAATTACCGCATTTGTTTCCTTATTAAAATTTCTTTTCCCCATAATAAATGCTGGTAAGGACCTTATCCATTTGTTCAGCATCCATCTTCACGGGATTCCGCTGAGTGGAGCCCAGCAGTGAATTTTTTAATAACTCCTCGTAGTGAGCTTTAAAGTGTTCTTCCGGGATTCCCGCGGCCTGAAACGAATCAGGGATACCAAAGCTTTGATTTAGCGCTTTGATTTCGTCAATGATGTTTTTGCCGATTAACCGGGATAACTTCTCCAGATCCTCAGCTACCTGGCGATCCCGCTGATTATATTCCAACACAAAGGGCAGGGCAATGGCATTGAGGAGCCCGTGACTGGTTCCAAAACGGCCCCCAAAGGCATGGGCAATCCCATGATCCATTCCCAATCCGGCATTCTGAAAAGCAAACCCGGCCAGACAGGAAAAATTATGGACATGCTGGCGGCTTTCGATGTCCCCATTTTCAAAAGACGGACGCAGGTGCCCAAGCAGCCCCTCCACCGCCCCTCTGGCCATGATTTTGGTAAAGTCATCGGCATTCTTATTAATATAGGCTTCCAGACCATGGGTCAGGGCATCCATCCCGGATTCCACCATCACACTGTTCGGCATTGACAGTGCCAGCTCCCCATCCAGAATCGCCAGATCGGGAATAAAGGCCTTGGTCTTTAGCCCGATTTTGATATTCTCTTCCGGGAAGGTAATCACCGCTGCCCGGGTGACTTCCGAGGCCGTCCCCGAGGTCGTGGGGATGGCGACCAGTTTAATCCGCTCCCGTTTTTCCGGTGCCTGGCCATTTTTGATTGCCTCAATCGTTAATCCCGGGTATTCGCACATCAGCGTCATCACCTTGGCCGCATCCATAACCGATCCGCCACCAATGGCAATGACCACATCCGGATCGAAATCTTTCATCTTAATCAAGCCAGCTTCCACATCAGAAACACTAGGATTGGCTCCGATCCCACTCAGGATATCATAAGCCTTAGCACTTTCTTTTAAAAGGCCTTCGGCCCGTTTGATTGTTCCATTTCTGAACAAGGCAGACTTTCCGGTTACTAAAAAGAACCGCTGTCCATCGATCTTTTTTATGGCATCCAGTGTTCCTGGCCCGGTGATAATCTCATCGCCGCAAAATTTTAAACTGCTCATTTTTTCTCTACCCCCTTATCAAAATTCAAAATAATCCTGGTTCCTTTTTTTTCTTCACTTTCGATTATCATGCCAGCATGGTGCTCGTCCACAATCCAATTGGCAATCGATAACCCCAGACCGGTGCCCCCCTCCGTTCGGGAACGGGCTTTGTCGACCCGATAAAACCGTTGGGTTACTTTGCTGATCTCGTCTTTGGGAATCCCGATCCCCTGATCAATAACTTCCACCGCAACGCCCTGGAGGGTCTGCTTTCCGATGATCCGAATAATGGTATTTTCACCGCTGTATTTGATGGCATTATCCAACAAAATCACCAGCAACTGGGTAATCTGTTTTTCATCCCCGGTGATAATCAGATCATCCTCCAGCTTATTGATCAAAGCAATTCCCTTTTTCCCGGCTATGGGCGCCATTTTTTCGCAAACCACCTTGATTGCATAAGTTAAATCCACCGGCTCCTGCTGTACCACCATGTCCCCGGAATCGGCCCGGGCCAGAAACATCAAATCTTCAACGATGTACTGCATCCACTGGATTTCATCATAGGCGTTATTGATCCAGGTCAGCTGGCTTTCCACACTTTCATCGGTGCTGGCCTTAACCACTTCCAGATTTGTCTGAATCACCGCAATTGGGGTCCGCAGCTCATGGGAAGCATCCGCTAAAAATTCCTGCTGTCGTTCAACACTCTTTTTTATCGGAATCAGGGATCGGCCAGACAAAAAATAACCACCTAAAAAGGATAGTGATGCCCCAATCAGGATTGTAAATCCCACCATTTCCTGAGCATTTCCCAATAGCGACCGTTCCGAGGCCATATTTTTCATCGCTTGGACAATTTTTAATTCGCCATTTTTATTGACTACCGCATAGGTGCAAATTTTATAGTCTTTGTCACCCTGTTTATAATTGCTGATCAGATATTTTTCTTTGTTACCAGCAAAATAATGTTTCGATATCTCCACCAGTTTGGCCTCTTCAAGCGGCAGCGAATAGGACTGATCCAGAACGCCAAACTGTTGGTCAAAAATTACATAAGCGATATTATTCTGGACGAGACTGCGGGTATATTCAAAATAACCCTGCTTTTCTTCCTCGGTAACTGCTTCTCCTGCTTCCTGCCGTTCCAGATATTCAATTTCATTGGCCAGTTGGGAACAATATATTTTAAGATTGTTATTGACATTGGTCTCCACATCCATACTCAAAACGACATACAGAAAAATGGAAATAAATAATAGGAGTCCGATCAGGACTCCTGTATTCATCAGGGTAAGGTTGATCCGAAGCTTGTTAAGACTTAACATTCTCCTTCTCCTTTAAAACATAACCCAAGCCCCGAATGGTTTTGATATAAGCCTTAGAGTTATCCAGCTTTTTTCGCAGATAGTGGACATAAATCTCCACACTGTTTTCCATCGCCATGCTCTCAATTCCCCAGATTCGGTCCAGAATCTGCTCTTTGGAGATGGTCATGCCGGGATTTCGGATAAACATTTCCAGTAATTGGGCTTCCTTGGCAGTGAGTCGGTTTAAGACTTCATCGACATACAGTTCCCCGGAATTAATGTTCAGCGAAATATTTGAAAAGTGGATCACATTGTCCTGATAAACCTCCCAGGGTCGTCGGCCCAAAGCCCTTACCCGGGCAATTAACTCTTCCGTAACGAAGGGTTTAACCAGGTAATCATCGGCGCCCATATTCAGTCCATTCACCTTATCCTTGGTATCGTCTTTAGCGGTCAATAAAAGAATCGGAACATTTTTGCCCGCCTCCCGGATCGAACGCAAAATTTCCAGACCGGTCATTCCCGGCAGCATAATATCCAGAATAATCACATCATAGACATCGTTCTCGCTGAGCAGCTTCCCTTCAATCCCATCATTGACAACATCAACCAGGATTTTGTTTTTCTCAAATATCTTCCCTAATGCCGCCGCCAGAGGTTTTTCATCCTCAACTAAAAGAACTCGCATGATTTTTCTCCTTATAGATTGCTCTCGTTCTTCTTCTCCGGGAACACCTCTTCCAACAGTTCGTCCATCGGCAAAATATCCCCGGCTAACTGGGGTTCTTCAATAACCCGGCGACATTCCAGGAAAATCCGTACGGCCCCCTCATAGTTCTCCAGAAAATTATCTGCTTGCAGGATCTCCCGATCCATCAGATGGTAGATAAACAATCCCATAAAATAAACCTTATCCGGCTCGATATTTTTAAGATTTACGTATTTAAAAAAGGCTGACAGAGCATTGTCGTCCTTATCCAGAATTTCACCGGCAATCCGTACCCATTCCTGAGAAAGGGTCTCGGTAACGGCTTCTTTAAAGGCCACCCAGAGGATTGCCCGGGCCACTGAATCTTCAACAATATTGAGTGAACTTTGAACAGCTTCCGCCCCCCGGTTAAAGGCTTCGATGATTTTGGGAGCATAGGTAATCTGGCCCAGGGTATAATTTTTTCTCAGACCGGCATCCGTATCAATAAGCTTATTGAGTAGAATATCATCCTTTTTCAGCTCGTTTTGAATGACATACCATTCATCATAGATGCAGTAGGGTAGAAATCCGAAGTCATTGAAAATATGGTTGATAATCCGCTGGACCTGCAGATATTTCTCCCGTTTACGCTGAACTTCTTTCTGTTTTTTGAGAAAGGTTTCCATTTGATAATAGAGGTTGTGACGTTCAAAAAAACGTTCCATCTGGGTGATGGTTTCCGGTTCGTCGCTGTAAAAGATCAGTTCATCCAGTTCACGCTGTTCTTCCCCGAGACTGCGGCCATTATTCATAATCAGTTGCAAATATTGCTTATTTTCATAAGTCACCCGGTTACAGGGATGATAGAGGGGATTGGGGAAGGTTTCCGTGTAAATGAAAAACACCTGCCGGCTACGTCGGAAATAAATAATATAACCCTTGGTGGTGAAAAAACCCCAGCCTTTGTCACTTGGTTTATTGCCGTGTTTGATATTAAAGCCTTCGGCATACAGACAGTTCTTCAACAGATAGGTGACAATCTTTTCGTTATTGTCGATCCCCATATTTCGCAGGTTCTGTCGATAGTAAGCCCATAGCAACTCAATGGCGGTACCTTTAGGATCAAACAGCGCTTCCATCGAGAACATTTTTTGACTTTTTAGATTTTTGACGATACACAAAAGCAAACAATCCAAATGGATTGCCTCAATGAATTCGCCGGGTTTTATTTTTTCCAGATCCTCCACAACCCGGTCATTAAAATACTCCAGACTGTCTTTTTTCAGCTTATCCTGAAGCTTACTGGTCTTCTGGTTAAAACGATCAATGGCGTTAGCCACGGAAAACAATACACTTTCGGAAACAAGGGTCAAAACAACCTTTTTCTTCCGATCCCAGGGGTAGAAAACATTTTTGAGAATCACTTCATTGATAATTTCCGAAGATTGCACCTGATAATCCACCAATAAATCACTGGGGATCGAAATATAGATCAGCTTGGGGTTGTCAAGCGTATCAATGATCAAACCCCGACGGCTTAAAAAGACATTCGCTTTAATCAGTTCTTCCTCAACACCGCAATTGACTTCCACTTCTTCCAGAAATTGCTCGTTCTGAATCATGTAGGCAATAAAATTTCGGGTAGTGTCCAAACCCTGCTCTTTTAAATTGGCTTCAAAGCCATAAAGCAACAATATGTGGACGATCCGGACAATGTCCCGTTGCCGATCAACGCCCCGGCTTTCTTTGGCTCGAATAAAAGTTTGATTGAGGGGCGAGTCTAATTGATAATAGTCTGGTGCCACCGAAAAGAGTGCTTCAACTGCCAGTAAGATCAGCAGATCGGCCTCGACCGAAACCAATCCATTTTTTTGAACATCCTTGTTTTTTTTAAGGTTGTTCATCATCCATTGATACATGTCATCCAGTTTTTCAATGCCCTTTTTCAAAACATTATTGCAATCGCTACAAAGGCCTTCATACTTTATGTTTAACTTTTCATTTTCTATCTTATAACTTCTATCAAAAAAACCGATTGTTTTCCCACACTTATTACACGGCGTTTTCATTTTCTACAATCCTTCCCTGTCGTCCTGCTATCTTTTCTCTATATTCACAAATTTCACTTGTTTTTTAACAAGCTTCACCCATTATACGAATATCACTGAATATAGTTTACCATAAAACCGTGGTTTTTACTCAAAAAAAATAAAAGAGCAAGCTAATTTAAGATTGCTCTTTTATCGATTTAATTTAACTGTTTAAACCATTTCGATTGATTCAATGGTTCCGCCTCCAAGACAGATATTATCCTGGTATAAAACCACAACCTGTCCCGGGGTTACCGCTTTTTGAGGTTGATCAAATTTAACGTAGATCCGATCCGGAGCTACCCGAACCATTACGTCCTGGTCAGCCTGGCGATAGCGGAATTTAGCCGTGCATTTAAACTCTTTGGCAGGCGGATAGCCCCCCACCCAATTCATTTCGGTAGCTTCCAGCGACTTTGAATACAGGGCCGTATGGCTTTCTCCCTGGACGACCACCAATTCGTTCCGCTCCAGATCTTTACTGACTACAAACCATGGTTCACCACTTCCTTCGCCGCCAATTCCCAGACCTTTTCGTTGACCCAGGGTATAATACATAAGCCCCTGATGCGTCCCCTTCACATTGCCGGCCAGATCCACGATTTGGCCTGGCTGAGCGGGCAGGTACTGACTAAGAAACTGGGTGAAATTGCGTTCGCCAATAAAGCAGATGCCGGTGGAATCTTTTTTTCTGGCCGTAGCCAGATTATTTTTTTCGGCGATATGCCGTACTTCTTCTTTTGAAAGATGTCCAATCGGAAACATCACATCAGCCAGCTCTTTTTGTCCCAGTTGGCAAAGAAAGTAGGTTTGATCCTTGTTATGATCAAAAGCTCTTTTTAACCGGTACTGTTCATTGACAAAATCAATTTGCGAATAGTGACCGGTGGCCAGGTAATCACCGCCAACAACCTTCAGCGCATAATCCAAAAAGCGTTTGAATTTTATTTCTCGGTTACAGAGAACATCCGGATTGGGCGTTCTCCCTTTTTTATACTCTTCCAGAAAATAAGAAAAAACAGAGTCGTAATATTCTTTGGCAAAATTCACTGTATAGTAGGGAATGTCAATGGCATCACACACCCGTCGCACATCATCATAATCTTCTGTGGCCGTACATACTCCCGATTCATCCTGTTCTTCCCAATTTTTCATGAAGACCCCGATAACCTCGTAACCACGTTCTTTTAACAATAATGCTGCAACCGATGAATCAACCCCGCCTGACATGCCCACAACGATTTTCATTTATGTTTTCCCCCTCCGTTTTTTCTACCGAATTCACGCTTTATTCTACTGGATTATTTCTTTTGCCATTTTTTTGGCTAATTCATTTAAATCTGCGACATCCTGTTCGTCTGGGGTGCCCTTAATCATCAAGATTTCATCAAGGGTATCCACCTTGGCATGCTCAATAAATTCATTAAAGCTTTTATCGGCACCACCGCTCCAGCTGTAATCGGCAAAAAAACCGACTTTGTGATTATCAACTCTAATTTCGCCCAATTTATAAAGCAGATTGGCCATTTTGGGGAAAATCTGTCCGTAATAAGATGGGGCACCTAAAAACAGACCTTTATATTTCCAGATATCCGAAACGATAAAAGAAATATCGGTTTTAGCCACATCATAGAGCTTCACCTCTTTGACCCCTTCATTCTTTAAGGCAATCGCTAAAGTCTCTGCCGCCTTCTGGGTACAGCCATACATCGAACCATAGGCGATGACAACCCCAGGATCAGTTTCTTTGGCGCTCATTTTTATGTACATATCCAAAATATGTTTAGGATTATCCCGCCAGATCAATCCATGTGAAGGACAGATCGTGTTGATTTCAATGCCACCCAGCTTATTGAGTGCTTTTAAGGCCTGTCCAGCCACCTTGCCCACAATACAGGCATAGTAACGACGGGTTGGCTCTTCAAACGCGTCCAGATCATTTTCTCCGTCAAAAATACTGCCGACTGGCGCCTTAAAGCTACCAAAGACATCCATGGAAAAGAGCACCTTATCCGTGACATCGTAAGTAACCATCGATTCCGGCCAATGAACCATCGGTGTCATGAAAAACTGAAGGGTGTGTTTTCCCAGACAAAGGGTATCACCTTCACCAACCTCGTGAAGGTTTTTCGTTATTTTATAAAAATTGTTCATAATCGGGAAGGTTTTTTTATTCCCAACGATGACCATCTCCGGATACTCAGCCAACAGATCAGTAATCCCACTGGAATGATCCGGCTCCATATGATTAACAATCAGGTAATCTACCTTTTTATCGCCAATCAGGGATTTGATTTTTTTTATGTATTCATCAGCTTTGATGGTTTTTACCGTATCGATAATGGCGACTTTTTCATCGTTGATCACGAAAGCATTATAGGAAACCCCTTCCTGATCAATTGGCCAAAGCCCCTCGAAAAGTGTTGTTTGATAATCATTCACACCGACCCAAAAAATATCGTCTTTAATTTTTACTGCATTCATTTTATTCCCCACTTTCCTGATGTTCTCTCGAAATTAAATATAACCTTAAATAGAAAATATTTCAAGAGAAAAAAACAGATAATCCGGAATGGATCTAGAGAATAAGCCAAAATTAAGCTCGGCCGATATGAATGAACACGTGGCAAAAAATAAAAAAGAGATGTATGCACACCTCTTTTTCAAGAAAATTAAGAAAGGAAATTAAAACGTTTTCACACCATGAACTTATTATAACCGATTACATTTTAAAAATCCAGTGCTTTTTTAATTTTTTTATGCATTATTTTAATTTTTTTTTCATTTACTGCCTTCGTTGCTTAACAAAAACTTAGAAAAATTTTTACCCTCCATTCTCATTACAGTTTTTTTGAAGCTGTGCTATAATGAATTCGATCAAGCATTTATCTGAAGTGAAAGGAGCTGGTTAAATGACTGAAACACGAGATTCCGTCTCTTCAACTGATTCACAATGGACCGAAAAAGAAATCAAAGAAGAGTTGCGTCGTTTATTTCTGGGGGGCGATGACTGGAGTAAGGAAGCTTGCATGGGATACTTTTTAAAAACCTGCCAACGCACCAATCTGGATATCAAAACGACCCAAACCCTGGCGATCACCCTTTATCATCTGTTCGATGAATTGACCGTCAGCGATGCAAAAAAATTCTATTACAACGAATGTCACGCCATTTTATCCGGGCGCAATCATATTTAATTAGTACATTGTTTAAAGGGCTTTCTCCTGCTTACAGAGAAAGCCCTTTTTTGATACTGTTAATAACAAGTCCAACATGAACCATATTCGAACAACTTTGAGGTTTTTCAAGCTTTTTTGCCATATTTAAATATTTTAACACGTTTTACCTACATACTGGAATACGCCGAGTATATATCAAATACTGGCAACATAATGGCAGCCAGAATGAACAGCACCAACCCTCCGAACACCAGCAGAATAAGCGGCTCCAATGATGTATGAAGGAGCTGAATTCGTGATCGAACCTCATCCGCATAAATGCGGTTCAAGGTATCCAGCACTTCCGGCAAAGACCCAGATGCTTCCCCGGTGGCCACCAATTGGCAAAAAAGTCTGGGGAAAACATCGCTTTCGGCCATTCCCTGGCTCAAACTTACGCCATTCGTTACCTTATTGCGCAGTTGACTCAGCTCTGTTTTAATGTATCGATTATCCGCTACACCTTCCAATCGCGATAATGCTACCAGCAAATCAATTCCACTTTCCAGAAACATACCCAGGATTGTCGCCATCCGGGCCAGACAGACTTTATGATTCAGGACTCCCACAAGCGGTATTCTTATCTTCAAACGATCCCTAAGCTTTGCCACCGTATCAATTTCGCAAAAGAACGCAAAACCGCCTGCCAGCCCCATCAGACTTAATAGAATGATTGGCCACCGGATACTTAAACTGTGACTCAGTCCCATCAGAAACCGGGTTGGGCCTGGCAGTTCGGCATTCATTACTGTAAACATATCCGCAAAGGTTGGCAGTACCATGGTGATCAGAAAGATCAGCACCAATACAAATACCATGCTCAGAACCATTGGATAGAAAAGCGTCTGTTGGAGCTGACGCCGATTTTTTTCTTCCGTGTCGTAATGCTCTGCCATTTTTAACAGGATCTCATTAAGATGTCCACTCGTTTCTCCTGCTTCCACCATAAAAATAAATAACGACGGAAATGACTTGGGAAAGGCGACCATCGCCTGGGAGAGGTTTTCTCCGGATTGAATGCGTTCGCGGACTCCAAAAATGTCCCGAGAAAAGCCGGGATTTGGAGTCTCACCACCAATGAGTTCCAAACATGTCAAAATTGGAATTCCGGCATTTAACATGATATGAAACTGTCGGCAGAAACGGCTAAAGTCACTGCCGGTTACTGAACGAACCCGAATATTGAACTCTTTATTAAATAACTCGTCCCATTTCTTTTTTTCTCTGATTTCCAGTACAATCAGATTTTGAGCATGAAGAACCTGGGCTGCCTCCCGCCGGTTTGAGCCTGTCACCGTTCCACTGACGTCCGCACCCTGCCTATCCTTTGCTTTATAAAAATACCATTTTTCCATCGCTCCACCCTAACGATGCCACGCATTTTCGAATGATAAAATCTCCAACCCCTGGTTGATGGATGTATTTCCCAAGAGGAGATGGCGCTTTAGGGATTCTTCAATGGGCTGAAGCCCTTCTTCAATGGCTACTTTACGAAGTGTATCATAGTCCGCTCCTTGACCAATTACTTCCCGGATTCTTCTGGTGATTTTCAACACTTCCTGTACCGCGATGCGCCCCTGATACCCAGACCCATGACAAAGTGAACAGCCCACTGGATAGAAAAGCGCAACATCCTGATTCCCAATGCCCAACAGCTTTTTTTCTGCTTCACCTGCCAGCGCTTTTTTCCGGCAGTTTGGACATAGGCGCTTGATCAATTTTTGGGAAATTACCCCTCGGAGCGCTGCCGACAACAGGTAAAGGGGGATCTTCATATCCATCAACCGATTGATGGACGCAATGGCGTTATTTGTATGGATAGTCGATAATACCAGATGTCCGGTAATCGCCGCCCGGATAGCCGTTTCTGCGGTGTCTTCATCACGAATTTCGCCGACCATAATCACATTGGGATCCTGTCTCAGAATCGCCCGCAGGCCATTGGCAAAGTTCAGGCCGATTTTTTCGTTCACCTGAATCTGGTTGATTTCGTCCATCTGGAACTCCACCGGGTCTTCGATGGTAATAATATTCTGTGTTCGGGGATCCAACCCATTTAGCAGACTGTACAGTGTGGTTGACTTTCCGCTTCCGGTGGGTCCACAAACCAGAATCATGCCATGGGGGGCTTCCAATAATTCCTTTAATAAACGTTTTTGTTCACTGGAAAAACCCAGATCATCAACTGAAACAAGAAAATTCTTTTGATCCAGCAGCCGCAGAACAATTTTCTCCCCGTGAATGGTCGGAATAATCGATAGCCGCACATCGATTTGCCGATGTTCATATGTGGTAGTGAAAGCACCATCCTGAGGCTGACGTTGCTCGGCAATATCGCAACCAGCCATTATTTTCAGCCGGGTAATTACACCCTTCCAGGTTTCTTTGCTAAGTAGCCCAACCGGTATTAAGACGCCGTCAATTCGAAAACGCACCTGAATTTTCTGAGGAAAGACTTCCATATGAATATCACTGGCACCTCGGGAAACACCTTCATCGATCAGATCATTAACTAAGGTGACGACAGTGGGTTCCGGGGCCGTTTCTTTATTTCCCCCCGCATTCATTAAATCCATGTTGTCCCGATAAACATGCGTTTGATGATAGTATTTGCCAATCAAACCCAGGATGCAATCCCGGGTGGCGACTAATAGTTTGAGCCGTTTATCAGCGATTCGTTTCACCTGGCGCAGGATTTCCTCATCGGTAGGATCGGCCATCAGCACCGTCAACTGATCTTCATCCTCCTGATTCAGAGGAAAAACCAAATATTTTTTAGCCTGTTCTTTTGAAAAGAATTTTATTGCCCGAAGCTCCAATCGATCTTTTTGTGGATTATATAACTCAAATCCCCATTCATTGTGAAAAATAGTCACTAAACGCTCCTGGGCAACTATCCGATCCTTAATCAATATATCTAAAACTGAATTCCCGGATCGCTCTGCTTCATCAATTCGTTCAGCTATGTTTTTTCGGGTAATTATCTGGTTTCTGAGAAGCATTTCCAAAACCAATTTATTTTCCTTCATTTCGCCTCCTCATGTCAGAGCTTATTCGTTCATCTCAATACTTGCAGTATAGCTGATTTGCCCATAAATATCCATACAAATCAACCATAGCCGGAATTTTTACCGTTGTTTCACTAAATTGATAGCACCTGCACCGCTTATTGTTCCTGATTTAACCTTATATTGCAAATCACTGGCCGATTCTATATAATGAGAGACAATGCATCGCTGCAAACATATTAATCTTAGGAGTCCCACTATGAACATCGTAATCGCCGGAGCTGGCAAAGTTGGTGAAGTTCTGTGCCGTGATCTGGCCAGTGAAAACCATAATATTATGTTGATTGAGCCAAATGAATCCCGGCTGGATCAGTTTATTAATCTCTATGATATCAGCGGTATTCACGGTAATGGCGCCATGTTTGATATTCAAACCGAAGCCGGCGTTGATACCTGTGACGTTTTTATCGCAGTCACCCGAAACGACGAAACCAACCTGATCGCTGCCATTACCGCCCGAAAACTGGGCGCAAAATTCACCGTGGCCCGAGTTCGTGACCCGGAGTATTCCAAACAAATGAGCTTTCTGCGGGAAAGTCTGGGGATCACTCTGATTATCAACCCGGAACTGGAAGCCGCCCAGGAAATTGCCCGGACCCTGATTTTCCCCTCGGCCCTTCAAGTCGAGTCTTTTGTGCACGGCCGGGTTAATATGATTGAGGTGGTCCTGCAAAAAAACACCGCCCCGGTTGATGTCAAACTCAAAGACCACAAAGGCCGCTTTGGTGATGTGGTCATTTGTATCGTCATCCGCGATGACCGGGTGATGATCCCCGACGGCGAAACGATTCTGCGGGCTGGCGACCATGTGATGGTGACCGGCAGTCCGGGCGAAGTCCGCAGCTTCAGCAAGCTCTGCCAGCCTGATCTCGATAAGATCAACTCTGCGGTCATCATCGGTGGCGGCAAACTGACCGACTATTTATTAGCCCAGTTGGTCAAAATGCGCATGAAGCTAAAAGTGATCGAAATTGACACCGAAAATGCTGATCGGCTCGCCATCAAATACCCCCAAACCGAAATTATTTTTGGCGACGGTACCAAGCAGTCTTTTTTAAATGAAGAGCATTTTTCAGACTATGATGCCGTCATTCCTCTAACCGGAGTCGATGAAGAAAATATTCTGATTGCCATTTACGCTTACCGCAGCGGGGTCAAAAAAACCATTACCAAGGTTAATCGAACTGATTTGCTAAAGATTCTCGACAACGTTGGATTGCAGTCGATTATCACCCCCCAGCGACTGATCGCCAACCACATTATTCGCTTCATCCGATCAATTGAGAACTCCCAGGGTTCCAATGTCAGCGCCTTCTATCGGCTGCTGGACGGCCGGGTCGAGGTTTTGCAGTTTAAGGTCAAGGGCAACTGTTGTGAGGTGAATATTCCCCTGATTGATCTCAAAACAAAACCAGGGCTTCTGATCGCCTGTATCGTCCGTGATGGCAAGATCATCTATCCCCATGGTGCCATTCAGATTTTACCGGAAGATGATGTGATTGTTGTCACCACCAAGCACAAGAATTTTCAGGATATCGACGATATTTTTGAGAAGAACCGAGGCCAATAATGAATCATAAAATGGTCAGGTATATCCTCGGACGAATATTGTTTATTACCGGAGTCCTGATGGTCCCATCTCTGGTCGTGGCACTGATTTACCGGGAAGGCTGGCAGGGCTTATGGCCTTTTCTGCTCAGCATCGGCATTACCTGTGCCTTTGGCCTGCTGATTAGTCTCAAAAAACCGATTCGAAGTGATTTTTTTGCCCGGGAAGGTCTGGTGGTGGTGGCCTTATCCTGGTTGGCTTTATCTTTTTTCGGGAGCTTGCCTTTTATCTTGAGCGGGGCCATCCCCAATCCCATTGATGCCTTTTTTGAAACGGCCAGTGGTTTTTCAACCACCGGGGCCAGCATCTTAACCGATGTTGAAGCCCTGCCCCACTCACTGCTGTGGTGGCGCAGCTTTACCCATCTGATTGGCGGAATGGGGGTGCTGGTCCTGGCTCTGGCAGTCATGCCCAAAATTGAATCGGGCGATGTCTTTATCATGCGCGCCGAGGTTCCCGGCCCAACCTTTGGTAAAGTCCGGACTAAACTGCGAAGTTCGGCCCGGATCCTTTATGTTATCTATTTGTCGATGACCGGTATTCTGGTTGTCTTGCTGGCTCTGGGCGGAATGCCCATCTTCGACAGCTTTTTGCACGCGTTTGGGGCCGCCGGCACGGGCGGATTTGGGATTAAAGCGAACTCAGTCGCCTACTACAACAGCGCCTACATTGATTATCTGCTGGCCATCAGCATGATTCTTTTCGGTGTTAACTTTAATCTCTATTATGCCCTGTTCTTTATGCGTTCTAAAAACATTTTTAAAAACGAAGAACTGCGCTGGTATCTTGGTTTTATTGCAGTTGGGTTTGCGCTGATTTGCATTAATGTTAGCCCGCTTTACAGCTCGATGCCACTACTGGTTCGTGATGTCTTCTTTACGGTTTCCACCATCATTACAACCACTGGCTACGCCACCGCCAATTTTGACAATTGGCCGGTATTTTCCCAGGTCATCCTGATTTTTCTGATGTTTATCGGTGGTATGGCCGGTTCCACCGCTGGTGGTATCAAGGTTAGCCGAATTGGCATCTATATTAAAACCACGATCCAGGAAATCCGGGTTAATGTTAGCCCCAACCGTCGACTGCCGATTCTTTTTGAGGGCAAACCAATCAGTGCCCTGCTCAGCCGCCAGACCAGTGTTTATCTGATTACCTATGCCTTTATGTTTGTGATTTTTCTGATGATCACCGCTTTATCAGCCCCTAATTTTCTTACTGCCTTTAGTGCCGTTGCAGCCACCTTTAACAATATCGGTCCCGGTCTGGATATGGTCGGCCCGATGGGAAACTATGCTGGCTTTAATAATCTGACCAAATTCACCCTGAGTCTGGCCATGATCATGGGCCGTCTGGAATTATTCCCGATTCTGGTTCTGCTTAGTCCCCGCACCTGGCGCCGGGGGTAGCTCGCTACAAATTCAAATAAAAAAACCTGAAACCAATTGTGGCTTCAGGTTTTTTGTTGCCTGCTACATATCAAATTTTTTATGAATATGGACCATTGCTTCTTTGCCCCGCTCCTTGTCAATCAGACAGGAAATTTTGATTTCTGAGGTGCTGATGGTCTGGATGTTGATGCCCAGTTCAAACAGCGCTTCAAAGAACTTGGAGGCAATTTCGGCATTGGCTACAATCCCGGTACCGATCACCGAAAGTTTGGCAACCCCCTGATCGTATTCGACTTTTTGGGCATTAACCTCAAAAGCAAATTTTTGGGCCACCGAAACGGCTTCTTGTAGTTCATCCACATCAATGGTGAACGAAATATCATTAACCGATGTCCGGTTGACATTCTGAACAATCATATCCACATGAATATTGGCTTTTGCCAGGGCAGAAAACAGTCTAAAGGCAATCCCTGGTTGATCCGGCACTTCAAAGATTGAAATTTTTGCGATATTTTCATCAAGAGATACCCCTCGAACTAAAACTTTTTCCATAATAACTTCCTCCTTAATAATGGTTCCTTCGTTATGATTATAGCTTGATCGTACCACCAGCGGCACCTTAAACTTTTCGGCCATTTCCACCGAACGGGGATGTAATACCTTGGCCCCGGTGCTGGCCATTTCCAAAACCTCTTCGTAGGAGATTTCATCAATTTTTGAAGCCGCTTCAACAATCCGGGGATCGGCGGTATAGACCCCATCAACATCGGTATAGATTTCACACAGCTCGGCTTTTAATGCCGCTGCCACGGCCACGGCCGAAGTGTCGGAACCGCCACGGCCCAGGGTGGTAATATCCTTGTTTTCATTGATACCCTGAAATCCGGCAACAATGACAATCTTTCCGGCGGCCAGTTCCTTTTCAATCCGGTGGGTATGAATATCATTAATCCGGGCTCGTTTATGAACATTGGATGTAACAATGCCGCACTGGGCACCGGTTAAACTCACCACATCATGGCCCATGGCCTGAATCGCCATCGCCAGCAGCGATATCGAAACTTGCTCACCGGTAGCCAGCAACATATCCATTTCCCGGCTGGGGGGATGATCATTGATTTTTTTAGCCAGTTCGATCAGGTCATCGGTGGTATCACCCATGGCTGAGACCACCACCACTACCTTTTTTTCTTTTTCCTTGGTCTCAATAATCCGACCAGCAACACGCTTTATTCTTTCCACATTGGCGACACTGGAGCCGCCATATTTCTGTACAATTAGATCTTGCATTTACCTCAGTCACTCTTTCCTTATTCATAGATCCGGGCATAAAAACATTCAGGCACCGTTTCTTTTAATTTTTCTGCCATTTTGTTAAAATCATTGGCGGCAATGGCGTTTGTCACCACATAGACCTGATTATCATTAACAATGACGGTTTTTCGGGTCGCCACCGTTTCCACGGCGGTCAGCACCTGATCGAGCATCTCTTTATCATCCAGATTTGCTCGTAAATAATATTTACCTTTAAAAATATCGGTACCCATTTTGTTGAGCTGACGATTAAGCCGCAGGGGTTTGGGCAAATTCTGTTCCCCGACAATATTGAGGATATATAGGACATCGCCAACAACGGCATTAGCGGTAGCATCTTTTCCAGCGCCTTTGCCATAAAACTGCAGCTCTCCGATAATATCGCCGGTAATCGAGATGATATTGAATTCGCTGTTGACGTTACTCATAATTGATGCTTCTTTAAACAGCACTGGCTCCACGGTGGTATAGACATTTTTTTCTTCAAGAATGGAATGTCCCAAGTATTTAACCACATAGCCCATCGATCCGATCATCTCAATATCGACAGCCCGGATATCAGTGATCCCCCGTTTATAAACATCTTCATCGCGGATAATGCTTTCATAGGCCATCGATGAGAGGATCGAGAGCTTCCGGGAGACATCATAACCTTCAACATCGGCGGTGGGGTCCGCTTCAGCAAACCCAATCGATTGGGCGAGGGCCAGGGTATCGCCGAAATCAGCCCCTTCTTCGGTCATTTTCGACAGGATAAAGTTAGTGGTACCATTGAGTATTCCTTTTATTTCAGTCACCCGGTTGATTTTCATTTCTTCTTTTAAACTGCCGATAATCGGAATCCCGCCGCCAACGGAAGCTTCATAACGTAGGACCACGCCATTTTCCTCGGCCAGGGTTAATAATTCCTGAAAGTACTCGGAGATGACAGCCTTATTGGCGGTAACGACATGTTTTCCCGCCCGGAGACATTCCTTGATCATTTCATATTCAAAGTCCATACCACCCATCAGGGCAATCACCAGACCAATACTTTCATCTTCCAAGATCTCACTGGGGTGGGTCACAATTTTTCCGACGGTATCGCCCAGATCCTTGGACGCATCCCGTTCCAATACCTTGGTAATGACCGGACTTGATTTGCGGGACTCCACATCGGTAAAATTACCAGCAAATTTGCCTTTATTTAAATTGATGAGTTCATAGACACCAGAACCAATGGTTCCAAAGCCTAAAAGTGCGATATTCAATAAAATTCACCTCGTATATGTATTTATTCTAAAAACACTTGTTTTTTCAGTGAAAACATTCTATCATATAGCTAAGGGTTATTCAATACCCCCGAGAGAAGATTTTTTGAAGATTTTTTCTGACACACCATCAATTTTTGGAGGAATTACATGAAAAAAGGCTATAACAGCACGCGATCCAAAGACATCAACGTTACCGCATCCCAGGGCATCCTGCAAGGATTGGCCCCAGATGGTGGACTCTTTGTCCCCAATTTTATTGATCAGATTAATTTAGACCCAACCCAATTTATCGGAAAAAGCTATGGCGAGATGGCTAAGGCGATCTTTTGCGCTTTTCTTGATGATTTCAGCGCCAAACAAATTGATGATTCGATTCAGGGCGCTTATTACTCCGGTAAATTCGAAGAACAAGAACCGGTTGCTTTAAAAAAAGTCAACGACCGTTATTTTCTGGAACTCTTTCACGGGCCCACCTGTGCCTTTAAAGATATGGCTCTGACTATTTTACCATATCTGATGGTGGAGTCCATGAAAAACGTCAACAACCAGCAGAAAATTATGATCTTAACAGCAACTTCGGGTGATACCGGCAAGGCCGCCCTGGAAGGTTTTGCCAATGTTCCGGATATCAGCATCATTGTTTTTTACCCCAAGGATGGGGTCAGCACCGTTCAGGAGAAACAAATGCTGACTCAAATCGGTGCTAACACCTGTGTGGTTGGTGTCGACGGCAATTTTGACGATACCCAAAATGGTGTTAAAGTGATCCTCAACGATCCCCAACTGGCGGCCGAACTGGCTAAAGCCAATGTGATCTTTTCCTCAGCTAATTCGATTAATATCGGCCGGCTGCTGCCTCAGGTGGTTTATTATTTTTACAGCTATTATGAACTGCTTAAGCGGGGTGAAATCCAGCCGGATGAAAAAATAAATTTTGTCGTCCCGACTGGGAATTTCGGCAACATCCTGGCCGGTTACTATGCTGCGCTGCTGGGCTTACCAATTAACAAGCTGATCTGTGCCTCCAATGCCAACAAGGTTTTAACCGACTTTTTTGAAACCGGCAACTACAACCGCAATCGCGATTTTTATAAAACCTCGTCACCATCCATGGATATTCTGATTTCCAGCAATCTGGAGCGGCTGCTTTACGATGTCTCCGGTGCCGATCCCAATGCCGTCAGTGATTTGATGGCCCAGCTTAAAAATCAGGGTGCTTACCAGGCTTCAAAAGCCCTGATGGAAAAAACCGGTCTTTTCTATGCCGGTACTGCCAATGAAACCGAAACCGCCCAGGCCATTAAAGCCATTTTTGACGACAGTCATTATTTGATGGATCCCCACACGGCCGTTGCCAACAAGGTTTATGACGACTATCTCAATGAAACCGGAGATACCACCAAAACGGTGATTGTCTCCACCGCCAGCCCCTACAAGTTCGGACGTTCGGTTTATGAAAGCATCTTCGGTGACTGTGACTGCAACGATTATGAGCTGTTAAATATTCTGGCACAAAAAACCGGCACCACCATTCCCAAGCCTTTAAAGGATCTGGATAAAAAAGCCAATCAGCATCAGGGTCAATGCGATAAAACCGATATGTCCCAGTCTGTTCTTGATTTTTTAAACGATCAGGTGGACAAAAATGATTAAGGTTCAGGTACCGGGAACCAGTGCCAACATCGGCCCGGGCTTTGATGCCTTTGGCCTGGCACTGTCGATTTATAATACTTTCAGTTTTGAAGAAAAGAATGACGGCAAGCTGACGATCCGGGGGGTGGAACGAAAATATCAGAGTGATACCAATCTGGTTTACCGGTCGATGCAGAAGGTCTTTAAAAAAGTGGGCTACCGTCCCCGGGGCCTTTATATCCATACCGCTGTCGATATCCCCATCAGCCGGGGTCTGGGCAGTTCAGCCACCTGCATTGTCGGCGGCTTGTTTGGTGCCAATGCCCTGATTGGCTCGCCCTTGAAAGCGGATGAACTGTTTGACATAGCGGTGGAGCTGGAAGGCCACCCGGACAACGTCGCCCCGGCCATTTTTGGCGGCCTGGTGGTATCGATGAACGATCACGGCAAAAACACCTATATCAAGAGTTTGGTGCATCCCTGTTATGAATTTTATGCCCTGGTGCCGGACTTTCCATTATCGACATCCGATGCCCGTCAGGTTTTGCCTAAAAAAATCAGTTTTGCCGATGCCACCCATAATCTGCCCCGGGCCACCATGACCTATCTGGCCTTGGCCAACGGTGCTGAGGATATTTTAAAGCTGTGCATGAAGGACCGCCTGCACCAGCCCTATCGCAAAAAGCTGATTGCCCATTACGACGTGATTACCAAAAAAGCCAGGGAAATGGGCTGCCTCAACACCTGTATCAGTGGGGCCGGGCCCACCATACTGGCGATTAATTCAGTCGATAACCCCAGCTTTCAGCAGGACATGGTTGGTTATTTAGCGGAAAAAGCACCAGGCTGGCAGATTATTCCCCTGGCGCCCGATCATACTGGTGTCCAGATTTTGGGAGGTTAAACCGATGATTAAAGATTATCTGATTGTCAATAAAAAAATCTTGCCCGATTATTATTCCAAAGTGGTGGAAGCCCGGATCCTCATGGAATCCTCTCAGTGCAAATCGGTCAGTGATGCGGTCAAAAAGGTAGGCATCAGCCGCAGCACCTATTATAAGTATAAGGACTATATTTTCACCCCATCAGAAAACTATGGTCGAAAGTTCACCCTTTCTTTTAAACTGGATGACCAGCCCGGAATCCTTTCCAATATTTTAAATATTCTTAGGGATCACCAGACCAGTATCATCACCATTCATCAGGATATCCCCATTAACCAGGCCGCCATTGTGATTGTGACCCTGGACGGCAAAGATCTGATCTTGACCATCGATGAATTGATGGCTCTACTGGAAGCCCTGGATGGCGTTCACGGCGTTCATCTGATTGCGATGGAATAACCAACAGCCCCATTCTGAAAAATCAGAATGGGGCTGTTGATCATTTAGTCTTTTATTTCGACTTTAATAAAGCTCAATCGTATTCGACAAACTGTCCTCACTGGAAAACCAGTAATAAGATCCCAGCACATCATCCATCAGATCTTCAGCAGCGCCGATGGTATTGGCGTCGGTTATGGCATAATGGAAATACTTTTCTCCGGTATTCAGGGCTACTTCCAGATCGCTGACAAAGCGGTTTTCCTCGCTTTTTTTGTTGAGGTCATAGAGCTTATTTTCTTTGACAAAATAATTGGCTGCCGTAGCGGTAAACTCCGGGTAGGCAATCAAGGTCTGATCGGGATGATGCGATTTAAGCAATTCCGCCGTGGTGACACAGAAATAGTCATAGAAGATGCTCTTTTCCGGCTCAGCGTTATCAGCAATGTTAAACTCCCCCCAGGTGGCATCCAGGTAATAATACTCCCCATCAACCCGCACCAGGTTCCAGGCATGGGCCCCCTGGCCAATGGCCTCACCGGCCACATAGGAGCACTCAATCCCAGTTCGCTTTAACAGATATTGTATCGCTTTGGAATAACCCGCACAGACTGAGCCCTTTTTCCCGAAGACGCTGTAGATGTTTTGATCATCCTCAAGGTCTTCCTGATAGATGGTGTTTTTGATTACATATTCATAGGCATATTTGACTTTGTCATAGTCGCTCATGCCGCTTTTTATACCCCTGCTGTATTCCTGAAAAGCCGCTTCAATTTCGGTCTGCCGTCTTTCTTTCTCGGCTTCATCGTAGGGATATTCAACCATCACCTTGCTGACCTTCTGATTGCCCTCATCAAAATAATAGGAAAACTCCCCGGCCCAAAATATTTCCGGATAGTCATAATCGATGGCCGCCAGAACCCGCTCGATTTCTTCGGTATTGACCCCACTGACTTTCACCTCGGTTTCAAAATCGGTGAGCATACCAACAACTCTGGCATAGGCCTGTTTTTCATTATCCTCCAGAAAGGCATAGCCATCAAAGGCCTGTTGCTGACTGGCGGCGATTTCTTCATTCTGCTGAGCTTGACTATCCTCAAAAAATGACTGGATATCCATGCCGCCAACCAGATCTTCCAATGCCAGATAGGCCCCGGCTGCTACCAGTAAAATAATTAGCATTGAAATAATGATGACTGCAACTACTTTTCTTCCGTTATGATTGCTCATACCTGTTGCCCCCTTGTGTGATCTCTTTTCTTTATTACCCTTTATTTTAAACATCTGCATTTATTATCCCGAGATTTATGCCAAACAGTAAATAATTTTACCACAAATTCTTATGGACACCCTAAACTTTTATGACCTATACTTAAGTAAGGATAAAGAAATCTTAAGGAGGCTACTATGCCAACGTATCACCCAATCACCTGCACAACGGCTCTGCATGAATTGAAGCGAAAAACTCCCTATGGCTGGGATTTAAATATTTTTAAGGGCTGCAGCCATGGCTGCAGCTACTGCTATGCCATGGGAACCCATGGTTTTAGCGGCCTTACTGATTTCACAACCAACATTTCGGTCAAGACCAATATCGTCGACGTACTGGAAAAACAACTCGCCTCGCCAAACTGGAAACGGGAAATCATCAATATTGGCGGCGTTACCGACAGCTATCAACCAGCGGAAGCCCAGTACCGGCTGATGCCGGAAATATTAAAGCTCCTGATCAAATATAAGACCCCGGCGATTATCTCCACCAAATCAGACCTGGTGCTCCGGGATTATGACCTGATTGACCAATTGTCCCGGATTACCTATATCAATGTTGCCGCCACGGTGACGACTTTAGATGAAGCTGTCCGCAAAAAAATCGAGCCCGGCGCTGCCTCCAGTTCTGCCCGTTTTGCAATGCTCAAACAATTTCGAAAAACCAATGCCTCCATCGGTCACCATCTGATGCCGATTATTCCCACGCTGACCGATGATTCCGAGACCCTTTCGGCTTTGTTTGCCGCCGGCCAGGATGCCGGTATCGATTATGTGCTGCCCGGCGCCCTGTATCTGCGGGGAGCCACCAAGCCAGCCTTTTTTGACTTCATTAAAACCAACTATCCCGAAAAATACGATACCCTGTGGAAGCTCTACAAAAAAGGCGGCGCTCCCAAAGAATATAAAGACGAACTCTATGGCCGACTCAATCCCCTGCGTCAGTCCTTTGGTCTATCCAATAGCTACAGCAAACCGATTAAAGAAAAGCTGAAGGTCTATCCGCCATCAGAAGAACAGGTTTCCTTTTTAACGCCCTAATTATATCCAGCAATAGATACTAATCACCCGGTTTGGGATTGAATTCTTTTAAAAAAGATGTTAGACTGTAATCAGACTACAAAAAGGAGTAAAGAGGATGCGTAATTTATCTTGCTAAGAAACAATTGGAAAGTGTTTTCAAAACCTGCGGTTAAACCGCTTGTTTTGGTGCGCTTAAGCAAGAGAATTACAAGAAAAGCACTGCCTCTCTAGCACCATCAACTCCTTATATATGGATTTTTTGGGCTGCCCATCATTGAGCCGCAGGATAATTTTCTTGCGGTTTTTTATGTGTCCAAGCTACTGTTATCTGGCTTGGCAAGAGAGGTACAATGATGTCACAAATTTCCATATCACATTTAAGCTTTAACTACGAAAGCAGTTGCGAAAATATTTTTGAAGATGTTTCCTTTACCATCGACACAAACTGGAAACTGGGTTTTATCGGCCGTAATGGTCGCGGCAAAACGACCTTTTTAAAACTTCTGATGGGTCTTTATGACTATAGCGGCGTGATCGCCGCAGCGGTCGATTTTGAATATTTTCCTTTTGCAATCAAGAACCCTTCCCAACTGACTCGCACTCTTGTCGATGAGATTTATCCTGATTACCCGCTCTGGGAACTGCAGCGGGAGCTGTCGCTACTGAACCTGGATGCAGCGCTGCTGGAGCGGCCATTTAGCAGCCTGAGCCGGGGCGAGCAAACCAAGGTATTACTGGCGGCCTTATTTTTAAAACCAAATCAATTTCTCTTAATTGATGAGCCGACCAATCATCTCGATCTGGAAGGTCGACGTGTTGTCAGTCAGTATTTGAAAAAGAAACCGGGTTTTATTCTGGTTTCCCACGACCGCACCTTCCTGGATAATTGCGTCGATCACGTCTTGTCGATTAACAAAATGAACATTGAGATTCAAAAAGGCAACTATTCCAGCTGGCTTCTTAATAAACAGCGTCAGGATCAGTTTGAATGCAATCAAAATAAAAAACTCAAACAGGAAATCGATCAATTAAAAACCGCTGCCAAACGCACCGAAAATTGGTCGAATGCCGTTGAGAAGTCAAAAAACGGACAACGGGTTTCCGGCCTTCGCCCGGATCGGGGCCATATTGGTCATCAGTCTGCGAAAATGATGAAACGCTCCAAATCGCTGGAAAAGCGTCAGCAAAAGAATATTGAGTCAAAAGAAAAGTTAATGAAAAATATCGACTGGAACGACAGTCTCAAGATACGGCCCCGGGCTTATCAAAAAGAGCGGCTGATTTCGGCCAACCACCTGTCCCTTTACTATGATGACCGCCCCATTCTGAACGATTTAAATTTTACGATCAACCAGGGCGACCGGATTGCCATCGTCGGTCCGAATGGCTCGGGTAAATCCAGTTTGCTTAAACTGCTACTGGGCCAGCCAATCAGCTTTTCCGGCAATCTGGAGCTGGGCAGTCAGCTGCAGCTATCGCATATTCCGCAAGACACCGACTTACCAACCGGTGATCTTCGTGATTTTTCCCGCTGCCAAGGGATTGACGAAAGTCTCTTTAAAACCATTTTGCGAAAGCTGGGATTTAACCGGGAGCAATTTGAGAAAAACCTGACTAGCTTTAGTGAGGGGCAAAAAAAGAAAGTCTATTTAGCCCGCAGCCTTTGTCAATCGGTCCACTTATATTTATGGGACGAACCGCTTAATTATATCGACGTCCTCTCCCGGTTGCAGATTGAGGAGCTTTTGCTACAGACCCCGCCAACGATGATCTTTGTGGAACATGACCGATCCTTCATTGACCATATTGCGACAAAAATTATAGAACTATAAAACAATTTACCAAAGGAGTAACCCATGCATCTACGACCAAAACCCTGGGCCCGCCCAGAGCTGGAAGCTTGTGGCTTTTTTCAGGCCACACCGCCGGTTCATCGCGGCCAATGGCACCACTTATTTAAGAAAAAGCAGCCCCTTCATATTGAATTGGGCTGCGGAAAAGGAACCTTTATTGCCGAACTGGCCAGCCGCCATCCCGAAACCAACTATCTGGCCATTGATCTGATTGACGCCGTTCTGGGTTTAACCAAACGTAATATTCAAGCAGCCTACGCTGACAAGAACCAGGCTATTGACAATGTCCAGATCATGTCCTGGGATATTGAACGGATTGATATGATCCTCGCTCCCGAGGATGGGGTCGAGCGGATTTACATTAATTTTTGTAATCCCTGGCCTCGCCGCCGCTTTCATAAAAAGCGGCTGACGCACACTAAACAACTGGAAAAGTATAAAAAACTCTTAGCTGAAAATGGCGAGATTTATTTTAAAACTGACAGTGATGATTTATTCCGGGATTCCATCAAGTATTTAGAATCATCTGGTTTTACCATCACCACCCTGATTAATGATCTTCACGCCTCGGACTATCCGGACAATATTGAAACCGAACATGAAAGAATGTTTAGTGACCAGGGGATTCCGATTAAGTTCTTAATTGCCCGCCGTTAACCAAAAATCGCCGATGAAATCAGCTATTTCATCGGCGGTTTGTTTTTTCTAATCGATTACTTTATTTAATTGCCCGGATCATAAACATCGGCCTTGAACGGTTCAGGCATTGTTTTTCTTCACAATAAACCTTTGCAGATACATCCAAATCCACCGCTATTTTACGGTAACCACTCTCAACCAGCACCGGAAAATCCCATTGTGGACGAATGACCTGATTCATTGGCATTTGCCGACGATAGGCTTCTCCCTCCGCTTTTGATTTTCCATGATAATGCTCGGCTTCTTTTCCAAAATTTATTTTATAATCCAAAACATCCTGCTGATAGCGAGCATTTTGTTCCTCATCAAAAAGGTGCCGATTCCAGTTTGCATCAAAGGCGATCATTGTCCCGTTGGGCTTTAAAATTCGTAACCAATCCCGATAGGCAGCTTCCGGGTCACGCAGAGTCCAGGTGACATTCCGGCTGATGATCAGATCAAAACTATCATCGTCAAATTTGGTATGGTGACTATCCATCACATGAAATTCCGGATTGACCTGCCACATTTTTGCATTCATTCTGGCATATTTTATCATTTCTTCGGTTGCATCAATGCCAATCACCCGATGTCCTTCCTGGGCCATTAGAATCGAGAAAAAACCTGGCCCGCAGCCAACATCAAGGATTTTCAAATCTTGTTTTGGCTTATGCGAAGCAAAAATCAACTTGACCCACTCGTCTCTTTGCGGACTGTTGAGTTCATTTCGAACCGCATCACTATACCCTTTTGCAGCATCTGTCCAATTTTTTATAATTACATCTTGTAGTTTTTTTTCACTCATTTTTTCCTCCATATCGATGACAGGCTATTTCATGCCCCTCACCAATCTTTTTTAATTGTGGTTTACACTTATTACAAAGGTCTATTGCCAACCCGCAATAGGGGTAATACTGACAGCCATTACTCTGTAATTCATGATATTGGATTTGTTTTTTGACTATTCGTTCATCACGTTGTTTAGAAAAAGTCGCTTCCAATAGATCCTGCGAATAGGGATGTTTCAGTTCTGTTTTTAGATCAGCGTTGGGGATTATTTCTACAATCTCCCCATCATACATTATTACAATCCGACTGCACAGATAACTGACCAAGGGCAAGTCATGGGAAATAAAAAGATAAGCTATCTGCTGATCTTTTTGCATTTTTCTTAAAAGCTCGATAACCAGTGCTTGAACCGATACATCAAGGGCCGAGGTTGGCTCATCACAAATAATCAGTTTGGGTTGAACCGCTAATGCTTTTGCGATCACTACACGTTGTTTTTCTCCGCCGCTTATTTGCGCAGGATACCGTCCCCCATACGATTGAGGCAAGCCGGTGATTTCCAATAGCTTTTCAACCTGCCTGTCAAGATCGCTCCTGCGGTACTTTTTAAGATTGCGCAGAGGTTCGGCAATATAATCAAATACCGATTGCCTGGGATTCATTGATTCATTAATGTTCTGAAAAATCATTTGTACATTGCTGTAGTGTTCTCTAACCTGAGTCTGTGTTTTCAGCGGTAAGTGATTGCCCTTTAAACAGATTTTTCCAGATGAAAATGGAACAAACCCCATGATTGCATTGGCCAGGGTACTTTTTCCACAGCCGCTTTCGCCAACCAAACCAATGCATTCACCCTCTTTAATTGTCAGTGAGAACTGATTAACCGCCCGCTTTTTACCTTTTTTTGAGGAATATTCCACCGTCAGATCTTCTATCTTCAGCATCACTTCTGTCTGATTCTTATTTTTTTCCATTTCTGTCCTGCCTGTGATTCATTAATTGATTGCAAATACACATGTGCCCACGGTCATTGACGGTCTTTGGCGGCACCAGATCTTTGCAACGCACCCCGCCTTCCTTGCAGCGGTTAGAAAAGCTGCAGCCACTGGGCAATTCATGAAAGCCATAGCGACGCCCCTCAATGCCGGTCAAAGTCTTCTTCTGACTCAAAACCGGCACTGAATCAAGCAATGCCCGGGTATAGGGATGCTGGGGTGATAAGAGAATCTCCTCGGCTGTGCCAAACTCTAAAAACTGTCCCAAGTACATCACACCCACCTTATCGGCAATATAGGAAGCCAGACAAATATTATGCGTTACGATAATAATTGCCGTATTAAAGTGTTCGCGCAACTCCAGCATTTCATCGATTACTTTTTTCTGAACGGTTGCATCAAGGGCGCTGGTTGGTTCATCAGCCAGCAAAATCTCCAGTTCCAAAGCCAGAGCCAGGGCAATAGCCACCCGCTGCTTCATACCCCCGCTTAATTGAAACGGATAAGCTTCCATAATTTGCGTCGCATTTTTAAAATGGAGCTTGGTCAAGATTTCAAGGGCTTTATGATAAGCATCAGCTTTTGTTATCTCCATATGGGTTCGAATCGCCTCGATAAATTGTGATCCAATTTTCCTGACGGGATTGAGGGTTCCACCCGGTGATTGAAAGATCATCGAAATCGATTTTCCACGAATTTTTCGCAGCTGCGACTGATTTAGGCTGGACAGATCCTGGTTTTCATAAAGAATTTCACCCTTATTTACCTGCCCACCACCAGGTGTTTTGCCAATCAGGGCTCTTAACAGAGTTGACTTACCGCTACCGCTTTCCCCAACAATTGCTAAAATCTCACCTTTTTTAAGTGTAAATGAGATATTTCTAACAATACGCTGTTTTCCATAACCGATTGAAAGATCACATACTTCCAAAATACTCATGTTTGACCCTCTTTCTTATTGGGACGTTTTTTGGTTCATTCGATCCCTCAGGCAATCCCCAAAAAGACTAAATAACATCACCACCAGAAACATCACCAGACCAGGATAGACCATCAACCAGGGAGCCAATTGTAAAAACTGCTTTGACTCACTTAACATCAAACCCAATTCCGGAGCTGGCGGTTGCTCTCCCAGACCCAGAATTGCCAAGCCCGCAAAGGTTAAAATCAGATACCCGATATTAAAGGTGGCAATCACCAACAATTGCTGAAAAATATTCGGCAGAATATGAACAATCATAATCCGTACTGGTCCACATCCTGAGGTTCTGGCCGCTTTGATGAATTCTTTTTCCCGGAGAGATAAAACCATCCCCCGACTTACTCGGGCATACTCGACCCAGCCACTGATTGCCAGTGCAATCACCACATTCTTCCAACCGGCCCCCATTACACCTACAATGGCGATACAAATAACCAGACCGGGAAAGGCCAGCAAGGTATCGGTTATGCGCATAATCAGCGTATCAACCACCCGCCCATAATAGCCGGAGACCATTCCTAAAAAGGTGCCCATGGTAAAGGAAATCAGTGTTATCAGCAGGGCCATTGCCACTGATGAGCGAAGACCGTAAATAACCCGGGATAAAACGCAACGACCCATATTATCGGTGCCAAAGGGATAGGCTCCACTGGGCTTTTGAAGGATCATACTATAATCAACTGCCAAAGGATCATGGGGGGCAATCTGATTGGCTAGCGCCGCCATGATTGCGATTAAAATGATTGCCGCCAGCAATCCATAAAAGATTATTTCTTGAACATTCTTTCTTTTTTTGCTCACTGTCCAGACTCTTTTCTAATTTTTATTCGGGGATCCAGCAGTCCGTAAGAGAGATCAACCATCAGGTTGATCAAACAATATACCCCGGCCATAAAGAGTGCAAAGCCCTGGATGACCGGAATGTCCCGCCAGGTAATGGCCTCAACAATCATCCGCCCCATTCCCGGCCACATAAACATGTTCTCAATCACTGCCGTTCCGCCTAATAGTGCCCCAAAGGACATCGCCAGCATGGTCAAAATAGAGATTGAGGCATTTCGCATAATGTGGGCATACATCACCGTTTTTTCGGTTAAACCCCGGGTTCGGGCGCCCAGCGCATAATCGGCATCCAGCTCTTCGAGCAAGGCCGTTCTGATTTGGCGGATATATTTGCCGGACAAGACTACTCCCAGACTAAAGGCCGGAATAATAATGCTTTTTAATTCACCATTTCCCATTACTGGCAACCACTTTAATTGCAGGGCAAACAGATAAAGAAGAATTAAAGCCAGCCAAAATTCCGGCAAAGAAGCCGAAAAAAATGACAACACCCGGATCAAATAATCAACCAGTGAATTTTTCTTAACCGCCGTCAGAACCCCTAATGGAACTGAAATAAGCAGCATCACGAAAAAAGCGGCCAGGGCCAGCACCAGCGTATAGGGAAAACTCTTTAACAGGGTGTTAATCACCGGTTGATCGGTTCGATAAGAGCTTCCAAAGTCCCCCTGGATTACCTGCCCAAGCCATGAAAAATATTGGACATGAAGGGGCTGATCCAGCCCCATGGCAATCCGTTCTTCCTCTACCCGTTCATTGGTTGGTGTTTCTCCCTGAGCGCTGAGCTTAATATAGGCCGGATCGCCTGGAGCCAGATTAACCAGCATAAACACCGCTACCGAAACGCTCAATAATATGATCACCAGTTGAAACAGTCGTTTTAATATCAGTTGTTTCATACCTCTCCTTTCCCCCGTCTTCGGCTGATTTTTTACAGGTAAACTTTATTTGATATCGGTTTTATTATTAATCAGATAGTAATCAATGGGATGGGCATCAAAACCGCTGACTGTACTTTTTGATGCATAAGTGTTGTTGGAATAGACCAGGAAAATGTTTAATGCTTCATCAATGATCAACTGCTGAGCCTGTTCCGCCAGCTTATCCTGTTTATCCGAGTCAAACTCCGTTTTTAATTGCTTGATTATGGTTTCCAGTTCGCTATTGTAAAAATAATTGTGATAGTTGGCGGTGCCGTCCTTGGCAAAGCCGTATGTCAGATTATAAAGCGGGTGCCCATCATTTGACGTCGAATATGAATTGAGCCCGATATCAAAATTTCCGGCCTTATATTCATCTGCCGGCTTAGCATCATAGGTTACAATTTGTAATTCAACCCCTATTTCTTTTAGATCGGCAACCATCGCGGTTGAAATTCCGGGTATTTCCGGACGAACGGTTGGTGCACTCAGCTTCAAGGTCACTTTTTTACCATTCTTCTCAACGTAGCCATCGCCATCCGAATCCACGTAACCATTGTCTGCCAGTAGTTTTTTTGCCGCCGCCCGATCAAAGGAGAAACCTTTAATCTGATTGGTCACATAATCAAATACCGGTGGATAGGGACCAACCCCGGGGGTTCCCAAACCATACATGATTTCCTTAACGTAGTTCTCTTTATCCAAAGCTTGGTTAATGGCCACTCTTAAATTCTTATCTGCCAAAAATTCATTCTCCGGATTAATCATCGCATAGGTCATGCGGGTGCTGGAATTGGTACTGACCTGATAGGCTTTATCGGCTTCAAGCAAACTGATACTACTGTTATTGAGATTAACCGCAACATCCAACTCACCTGATTGCAGCGCCATCAAGCGTGCATCAGCATCAGCCATATAGACATAAGTGGCGGTTTGAATCTTTGCCTTACCATCCCAATAGTCGCTAAAAGCCTGTAGCTCAGCCTTTGTTTCCGGAACAAATTCCGTACAGATAAACGGTCCGGTACAAATCGGATTAGTTTTGAAGCCTTCTGGATCAGCATTGGCTGCTTCAACATCTACAATCGTCGCATAAGGATCGCCCAGATATCCCATCAGATTGGGATTCGCCTCGGTTGTTTTGACCGTTAATGTCATCCCTTCGACTTGAATCTCTGCTATTTTTAAATCTCCTGCTGCCCGTTTATTTAGACCGATTGTTCGCAGCAGAGATGCTTTAACTGCTTCACCATCCATCTCTTTGCCATTATGGAACTTGACACCACTTCTTAAGGTAATGACCCAGGTGGTATCGTCAGTCTTTTTCCATTCAGTTGCCAGATTTGGTTCAATCTCAAAGCTATCCGTGAACTTCACCAAGGCCTCACCAACACCATACCGGAAGGTATGCCAACCATCAAAATCATTGGCCGGATCAAAGGCCTTTGGAAAAAAGTTAACCCCTACATTCAAATGCTTCGGTTCGTCAGTCGACGAACTGGTGGAGCTGCCACAAGCAGATAGGCTTAAGATTAGTACCAGACACATTAGTCCCAAAATAATTTTTTGTTTCATTCAATTCCTCCAATAGTTTAGTCAAACAATTTTTATTCACTCGTATTACTTTCTTCAAACAATTCTCTTATTGCCGGTTTTTTATTGTCACGGTTACAAATTATCACCTTGTCAACACCCAGCATTTTCCCTTTGCTTAAAACTGGAAGTTTTTCACCTGCAAAGGTAATACCCAAGTCTGCCACATCCTTTGTAATCACTGCGATTCCCGCGCCCTCATCAACCATCAGAAATGCCTGCTCGGCGGTTCTGACAAAACTGACTCGGCCGGGTCTCACCGCTGCCGCTTGACACCGCTCCAAAAAATAATGATGTTCCGGGTTTTGCTGTGAATATGAATTTCTGGACAAAATAATCGATTCATCAGAAAAATCGGCAATATCCAGTTGAGCTTTTGCTGCAAGTTGATGACGCTGGGCTACAATCGCAAGTGTCGGGTCAAAATATCCTTTTGTCAGGTTAAGCCGCGAATCCCATGGCTGTCCGTTTGAGGGATAAATACCCAGATCCATCAAACCGTTGGCAACACCTTTCTCGATATTCAGATAGCTTTCCTTGATAAAAACATGTTCCTTGTCAGTCGTTTTCAATCCATTTATCTTTTTATGCAACCATAGATACTCATTCAGATTATGATAACCAATCAAAAGTTTCTGATCTTCTTTTCGTTCATAGAGTTGCGTATCACCGATCACTGCCTCAAGCTGATCAACCAGAATTTTTATTCGCTGATAAAAAAACGCACCGGTTTTAGTCAGCGAAATCCGATTATTATGCCGTTCAAACAAATCAACCTTTAACTCTTTTTCAAGTGCCTGCATCTGCTGGGTGATCGCCGACTGACTGACACAGCTGCGTTCTGCGGCCCTGGTGATGTTCTGTTCTTCCGCTACACAGATAAAATATTCCAACGTATTAATGTTCATTTTTCCATCCTGATTAAACCCATCACTTAAACTTCAAAATGAGTATTCAGACTACCATCCGATTGAACTTTTCTGCAAAAAAAAGACGACTCCAATCGGTCGCACAAAAAAAAAGCCTTTCTTATACCCCGTAAGAATTACGCTAAAACGTGACAAGCAGTTCTCCTGACTTAAGTTCATCATCTTATTGCCCCTTCCCAAAACTTCAGTGGTAATAATGTACTTCAGTACATTATGCAAGTAAGACTCCCTATTACAGTGACGGGATCGTATCGGATTCGCACCGATTTCTCTATTATTCCATAGGAACTTGTCGCGAAATAGTTATTCAGTTTTTGTGATTGTATTTTTATCAGTATAGCATTTTAATGCGTTGCTGTCGATGTCTAAGGCTCGAGCGCCTGATAATAATTCAGATCATTTTTAAATCCATGGGATGTCGAAACCAAGACCACTTTAGCACCGGGCTCAAGGGCTTTTTTGGCGCATAGTTTTTTTAATGCCCCATACAAAATGGCGGCTGAGGTCTCAAGATAAAATCCTTTTCTTGCCATTTCAAAAACCGCATTCATGATCTCATCTTGGGCCAGTTCAACTGCAAATCCAGCGCTTTTCTCAAGAGCCAGCCGGGCCTGATAGGTAACCGTTGCCCCACCAATTGACGAGGTTAGACGGGAATCGCCCATGAATCGTTGCTTGTAGTCACTTCCCCTTAATACTCTACCCAGCCGTTCAAACGGTTCAACCGCCACCAGTTTTGGTATTGTCGCAATGATTTTCATGTTTTTCAGATCAGCGAAACCTTCATAGATACCATACAGAAGATCTCCCCTGGACACCGGTACCAAGACATAATCCGGAATGACTCCATTCATCTGCTCAATAATTTCATAGGAAATTGTTTTATATCCCTGGATGCCAAAACTACTGCTACCAGATGGTATCTCAAGAATATTGGTGGCTGAGTATGTTTGACCGGTTTTTATTCGTTCTTTAATATAAACAAGTCGATCATCAGGGGTTTCAGTCAGAACCAGCTGGGCTCCGGTTGCCAAAATCGCATTTTTCCAAATTGAATTAATGGTTTTGGTTGATACGATTTCGCACTTGAGCCCTGCACTCGCAGCGTAAAGCGCCAGAGAAATCCCTTCATTACCACTTGATGCGGCAATAACCCCCACCATTCCCAATTCTTTGGCCCGTTTAACAATCAATGGATTCATGCGATCCTTGTGCGAACCTGATGGATTTTGATGTTCACATTTAAGAAACACGGATAAAGCTGTTTCCAATTCAGCCATTGCGACCTCAACCAATGGCGTATCACCTTCTCCAAGATAGGGAAAGTCATCATATGGCAGCCAATCACGGTATTTTTTCATACCAATTTGTGATCGATCACTAAAGAATTCTTCATTATCGTACACAAAAGACACATTTGATACTTCATTTTCCCGCAGACATTCTGGGCAGCCCAGATAATAATCGTCAATTTCCAGTTCTTTGCTGCATCGAATACAAAACATCGATGCAATTTTGCTGTTCAAATCTATGACCACCTCCTTCACTCTGTTTACTTTTGATTGATTGAATGGAAGTATAACATAGACCTAACTTTTCATCTAATTACTTTATTTTAAGCTACCATTAGAATAACTTATACACTAGATACCCATCAATGATAAATAGAAATAAGCGCTTCAGCCGTTTTGCTGAAGCGCTTATTTCTAATCATAAAAATTAAACTCCGCCGCCCAATCAAAATCACCAGATGCTTCCACACTTTTGGGCCAATGTGCACACCAATGCGGCACTCTGGGATTCTCAACCCGATCCAGACTGGGCGTATAGGGTTTGAGATCCAGCACCGGGGTGCCATCATTGGCGTCAATGTAGGGAATCCGGATGATCCCTTTTTGATAATCGATTTCCAGCACCGAAACCGGGGTTAAGGCAATGGGGTTGGGCCGAATCGGTGAGCGGGTGGCAAATACCCCCATTACCGCCGGGGCCTGTTTATAGGGCTGGGGGCCGGAAAGAACCTGACGGGCGTCTTCATTATCAAACTCACTAAACCACCAGAAAACATTGATGTGCGAGAACCCGTTCAGTCCTTCCAGCCCTTCCCGATAGGCTTCTTCCAGTTCAATAAAGATCTCCTCCCCCTGAACACGAATGGTGCCAATTGATTTTACGTAACCTTGTTTCATTTGTTTACCTCCATGATTGTATCAACATTTTTATACCTTTATCATAGACCCTGACATCATGTGAGAGTCAACAAAAAAACAGCCAAAAAATAGTTGACTGTTAAAATGTTATCTGGATACACTGCTGCCTGCGCACTCAGTTATTTTCCAGTTCGATCTGAATTTCAGTGAGATAATGGGCCGGATTTTCTTCGTTCCATGGACCTCGATGACAGATTTGTCGGTTTATTCCTTTCATTTTATAGCCGGCATGCTCCGTCAACCAGTAAGCCAGGGCGCAGTAAGCGGTGGAAATATTTTCGTAGGGCCCATAAACCATGGTGCTGGCCATCATTTCCACCGATTCTGTCATTCGAAACCGGAGTGGTTCCACCACATCCGCCTCCCGGGCAATCACCACACAGACTTCCACATCCACATCGGCTTCTTTATACTCATTATCGTGGTAAACTGCAAAGCATTGTTCCGTTAATGGCAAAATGGAGCTTTGTTCATTTATTAGAGCTGTCAGTTCTTGCCAAAGCAATTCCTCACAAAAGTAATCCGGTATCACCCGCCGCAGTGAAATAACCGGATAGGATGGAATCTGCTTAATGGTAAAGTTATAACGGATCTCCGTCCCCTTATTTTTTATGCTATCTAAGGCAGTTTCGATTCTTCTCAGCTTTTGCTGTTGTTCCTCCAGTTCACGCCGCACTTCAATTTGTTTCTTTTTTAATTGATCCGCCATAAAATCGCCGCTCCAGTTTTTAAGCGCTATGGCGCTCTCCGCAACCGTATAGCCGATATCTCTCAAAAAGATAATTTTTTGCAACCGCGGAATTTGCTCCACCGAATACAGGCGATAGCCAGTAAAAGGATCTGTCTTCGCCGGTTTTAACAAGTTGTTTTCGTCATAATAACGGAGCATCCGAATCGATACCTGGGTTAGCTTAGAAAACTCACCAATTTTAAACATTTCTACCTCTTATCATCTGCTTTGATTCTGGTGACTATCTATACAAACACCATTTGGATCAACACCATGTAGACCAGCGTTCCCCCGCCGATACTAAGCAGATTATTACGCTTCCAAATGTGCAACAGCGCCACAATGGCAACTGCTATAAACTCGGGAAAACCATGTGGTGCCACCATCACACTGACTCCTTTTAAACAATAAACCACCAGAATGGCAATAACTGCTGGCGGCAGCAGATCGCCCAGGGTTTTAACCAGGGCTGGCACTTCCTTACCGCCGCCAAAAAGGGCGAAGGGCAGAAAGCGGGTCAGAAAGGTACAGGCCGCAACCACCAGGATCACGTAAAACGGAATGATAAAGTCAGCACTCATTGACACACCTCCTGATTCTCCCCTTGTTTAATACTGTTTTTAAAGACCAGCAGCAAACACACCGAAGCGATCAGGGCCGGTAAGATAAAAGCACCGGCACCAAAGATGACTAGTGACGCCACCCCGCAAACCATTCCCACCAGCGCCGGCAGATGGGATTGATAACTATACCACTGCTCAATGAAAATAACCACAAACAGGGCGGTCATGGCAAAATCGATACCGGTGGTATCAAAGCCGATGAAACTGCCGATAACCGCACCCAGGGTGCAGCCAATAATCCAATAGCTCTGATCCAGGGCCGCCACGGCAAAAAACACCTGTTTCTGATTGAGTTCTTTGGGAATATTCATCCCGCACAGCAGCGAATAGGTCTCGTCGGTTAGCGAAAAAATCATATACCAGCCCCATTTTCCCATCGCTTTAAATTTCTCGATAAAGGATAGTCCATAAAAAATATGACGGCTCTGCACCGACAGGGTCAGGACGATCATCGACAACAAGCCCATGCCGCCGCCCAGCATTCCGATCAACACAAATTGCATCGAACCGGCGTAGATAATCAGACTGATGAAAAATGCCCAGATAAAATTGTAGCCGGCTTTTTCCAGTAGGATGCCAAAAGCCATGCCCATGAACACATAGCCAAAAAGAACTGGCAGGGTTTGAATAAATGCATATTTTAATGTCTCTTTAAATGCTTCTTTTTTCTTGGTCATACTCAAACTTTTGCTCCTCATGCTTAATTTTTCTTAAGTTACGGAAATATTATAGCATAAATATTGATGGTAATGCTTTTCAAAATTTTTTTACCTTGCATAATTCCGAGCTTTGTTTATAATAGATTTACTTAAGCAAATTAACTATTATGGTGATTAACTGTTATCTCAGTTAATCATTAATCTGCGAAAGGAGTTATCATTGAATTTAAATGGACACGATCTTTTTAAGGCATTTCATCGCATTAAAAAATCAAGCATGGGGCGGATTCATAAAGAATTTATGCAGGATCTCAAACCCCATGAGTTTTTTATGTTAAAAACCCTTAAAAAAATGTATGACGAGGAACAAAAAACAGCCCTGACTAATAATCTTCCGCTGGCCCCCGGGGTTAAAATTTCCCAGCTCAGTCGAGAAACCGCCATTTCCATGCCTGGCGTTTCTCAAACCATCTCGACGTTGGAAAAACATGGCTATGTGGAGCGGATTGCCTCCAGCAAGGATCGCCGCCTGGTTTATGTAAACCTCACTGCCGCTGGCCGTCAGTTGGAAACCGATGTATCAAAATCCTGCTTCCAAATCTATGACGAAGCCGCCACCTTACTGGGCGAAGAAGATGCCCAGGCGCTGGTGCTTTTATTAGACAAATTAGCGGTCGCCTTTGATCAGATTGATCAAAAACAATGCGGCCTGAAACAAAAAGACCAAGCAGAAAGGAAAACAACATGATCAAGCTTTCACGCTATTTAAAACCCTATCTGGGGGTACTGTTCATTACCCTGGTGCTGCTTTTTGTGCAAGCGATATCCGATTTGAATCTGCCCAACTACATGTCCGATATTGTCAATGTCGGCATCCAGCAAAACGGGATCGAGCATGCCACCCCAGAAGCCATCAGTGAAGACGGCTATACCCTGATGACAACCTTTATGACTGCGGATGATCAGCAAACGGTAGCCGATAACTATCTGCTGATGAGCCCGGAGGATACCAACAATCCCGACTATCAAGCCACCCTGGAAAAATTTCCGGCGCTGGAAACCGAGTCACTTTATGTCCTGACCGATGCCAGGGCTGAAACCTTCGATACCCTGGACCCGATCTTCGGCGCCGCCACCTGGACCTTTATTAATTACATGCGTTCTCTGGATACCGGTGCCAGTGATGCCAGTGCTACCGAAAGCATGACCGACCTGGATTTTAGCCAGATTTATGAGGCTCTGCCAATGCTCACGCAGCTACCCCCGACCACCTTTGACGAGGCCCGGGAACAGGCTGTCCAGACCCCGGAATCGATGCAGGTACAGACTGCCGTCCAATTCACCAATCAATTCTATACCGAACTGGGGGTTGATGTTGGTGCGATTCAAAATCTCTACATTTTAAAAATTGGCGCGATGATGCTGCTGCTTTCGTTAATCGCTATTTTAGCGGCCATCGGGGTTGGCTTTTTTTCAGCCCGCATCGCCGCTGGGGTTTCGCAAAGTCTGCGGCGGGATGTTTTTCGCAAAGTACAATGCTTCTCCAATACCGAGTTTGATAAGTTTTCAACCGCTTCACTGATTACCCGGAATACCAATGACATCACCCAAATCCAGACGATGTTGATTATGGGTATTCGGATTCTCATCTATTCTCCGATTCTGGCCATTGGCGGGATTATTATGGCGCTGCGTCGGACTACCTCGATGGGTTGGATTATCGTCGTCGCGGTTATTGCGGTGATGCTGATTATTGGTGTCGTTTTTGCTGTTGCCATGCCCCGCTTCAAGCTGATCCAGAAACTGGTTGATAAACTGAACCTGGTCACCCGGGAAAGCCTGACTGGCTTGATGGTGATCCGGGCTTTCGGGAATCAGAAATTTGAAGAAAATCGTTTTGATGCGGTCAACCAGGACACCACCGCCAATAATCTCTTTGTCAACCGGGTCATGGTCTTTATGATGCCAACGATGATGTTTATCATGAATGGTGTGACCCTCCTGGTTGTCTGGGTCGGTGCCCAGCAAATCGCTGATGCCGCCATGCAGGTTGGTGATATGATGGCCTTTATGCAGTACACCATGCAGATTATCTTCTCCTTCCTGATGATGTCAATGATGTTTATCATGATTCCCCGGGCGGCCGTTTCCGGCGATCGGATTCAGGAAGTGCTGGCGGTTAAACCCAGCATTGTCGATCCGGCTACCCCCAAAGAACTGCCGATGAACGCCCAGACCACCCTCGAATTTGACCACGTCTCTTTCCGCTATGAAGGCGCTGAGGAAGATGTCCTTCATGATATCAGCTTTGCAGCTAAGCCCGGCGAAACCACGGCCTTTATCGGGTCTACCGGTTCGGGTAAATCAACCCTGATCAATCTGATTCCCCGCTTCTTTGATGTGACTGCTGGTGCAGTCAAAATTGATGGTCTGGACATCCGGGAAGTTACCCAACATGATCTGCGGGAAAAGATTGGTTACATTCCCCAAAAAGGGGTGCTTTTTTCGGGTACGATCGCTTCTAATCTGCGCTATGGCAATCAAAATGCCAGTGATGACGATCTGGCCCTTGCGGCTCAGGTTGCTCAGGCCTCCGACTTTATCGAAGGCAGCCCTGATGGTTTCGAGCGGGAAATCGCCCAGGGTGGCAGCAATGTTTCCGGCGGTCAGAAGCAACGATTATCAATTGCCCGGGCGCTGGTGCGCAAACCGGATATCTATATTTTTGACGACAGCTTTTCGGCTTTGGATTATAAAACCGATGTGGCTCTGCGCCGGGCTTTAAAAGAATACACCGGTAACAGTACGGTGCTCATCGTCGCCCAACGAATCAACACCATTATGCATGCGGAGCAGATCATCGTTCTGGATCATGGCCGAATCGTTGGCAAGGGCACCCATCATGAACTTTTAAAAAGCTGTGCCACCTACCAGGAAATTGCATCCTCACAATTATCAGAGGAGGAACTAAACATATGAGCGATCAAAATAATCTCAAAACACCAAAACGCGGCCCCATGGGCGGCGGCGGAATGGGCCGGGGCCCCGGTGGCCCCGCTGGCATGATGCCCGGCGAAAAAGCCAAGGATTTTAAGGGTAGCCTTAAAAAACTGGCCCGTTATCTGTCGGTCTATAAAATCAGACTCTTCTTTGTGCTGATCTTCGCCGTTGCCTCGACGGTCTTTATGATTGTTGGACCAAAAATTCTGGGTAATGCCACCACGGCTCTTTTTGAAGGGGTTATGAATCTAATTGCCGATAATGGCAAGGGCATTGACTTTGGCTATATCAGTCAGATTCTGCTACTGCTCCTTGGTCTCTACGTCATTGCGGCGCTGTTTTCCTATATACAGGGCTATATCATGACCGGCATTTCGATGAAAGTCACCTATGAATTGCGACGCAATATTTTTGTCAAAATTAATCGTCTGCCCTTTAAATATTTTGACAAAACCAGCTATGGCGAAGTGCTCTCCTTTCTGACCAACGATATTGAAACGGTCAATCAGACCCTGAACCAGAGCGTCACCCAGATCATTACCTCCATGGCGACTCTGGTGGGTATACTGATCATGATGTTTTCAATCAGCTGGCAAATGACCATTGTGGCGCTGCTGATCGTACCGATCTCATTTGTGGTGGTGGTAAACATTGTTAAAAAATCCCAGCCTCATTTCAGTGAACAGCAAACCTATCTGGGCCACATTAACGGCCATGTCGAAGAAATGTACGGTGGCCACAACGTCGTTAAGGCTTTTAACGGTGAAGAAGCTTCTTTTGAAACCTTTGACCATTATAACACCACCCTTTACAGCTCAGCCTGGAAGTCCCAGTTTTTATCGGGACTGATGATGCCAATGATGAATTTTATTGGTAACCTGGGCTATGTGGCGGTTTGTATCCTCGGCGGTTATCTGGCCGTGAATGGTCGCTTAAGCGTTGGTGATATCCAGGCTTTTATCCAATATGTCCGCCAGTTTACCCAGCCAATTATGCAGATTGCCAATATCTCCAATATCCTGCAGCAAACCACGGCCGCCGCTGAACGGGTCTTCACCTTTCTGGATGAAGAGGAAGAAGTTTCCGAAAGCACCACCGCTTTTGATCTCACCAAGGTTTCCGGCAGTGTTGATTTTGACCACGTGAACTTTGGTTATAATCCTGACAAAACCGTTATTAAAGACTTTTCCGCTCACATCAAAGAAGGGCAGAAAATTGCCATTGTCGGCCCCACCGGAGCCGGCAAAACCACCATCGTCAAGCTGTTGATGCGTTTTTATGACGTGGCATCCGGGGCGATCCTGGTGGATGGTCATAATATCAAGGATTTCAGTCGCGGCGATCTGCGCAGCCTCTTTGGGATGGTGCTCCAGGACACCTGGCTTTACAATGCCAGCATCCGGGACAATATCAAATACGGTCGTCTCGATGCCACTGATACCGAGGTGGAAGCGGCAGCCAAAGCCGCCCAGGTGGATTATTTTGTCCACACTCTACCGGATGGCTATAACATGTGCTTAAATGAAGAAGCCAGCAATGTCTCTCAGGGTCAGAAACAGCTTTTGACCATTGCCCGGGCCATTTTAGCTGATCCGAAAATCCTGATTCTTGATGAAGCTACCAGCTCGGTGGATACCCGTACTGAAGTGCTGATTCAGAAAGCCATGGATAACCTGATGGAAGGGCGAACCAGCTTTGTCATCGCCCATCGCTTATCGACCATTAAAAATGCCGATCTGATTCTGGTAATGAATGAAGGCGATATTGTGGAACAGGGCAACCATTACGATCTGCTGGCTGAAAATGGCTTTTATGCCAAGCTTTATAATTCGCAGTTTGAAAAAGCAGAAGAGCTGGAAAACGAATTGGCCGAAGATTTATTGGCGGTTAATCCGCTACTTAGCTAATTCATCTCACCGATTCTTTCAAATAACAGGGAGCTGTCCGGGTCGACATACGGATCCGAACAGCTCCCTGTTTTAATGTAACGTTTTTTAGTTTCCCTGATCAATCGCAATCGCTTCGATTTCTTTGCGAATTAACAAAAAGGCATCAACCAGGATCGGATCAAATTGCAGGCCCCGTTCGTTTTTGATAATGTCAAAGGCCGTATCAAAATCATAGATCTCTTTATAGGGCCGAGCCGACGTCAGGGCATCAAAGACATCGGCAATGGCCATAATCCGGGCGCTCAGAGGAATCGCTTCGCCCGATAAAGCATCCGGATAGCCCCCGCCAATCCAGCGCTCATGATGGTACCTGGCAACCTCGCAAACCATCTTATAATAATCTACATCCTCAATTTTTGACAGGGCATTTTCTAAAATCTTCTGTCCATTTTCGGCATGTTTTTTCATCAGTATCCATTCTGCTTCTGTCAGTTTTCCCGGCTTATTCAAGATACTGTCAGAAACCATAATTTTCCCCACATCATGCAGCGGTGCCGCCGCATAGAGCAGCCGGATAAAGTGTTCATTAACGGTCTCCGGATAATCGCCATTTTGAAGCAGTACTGCCGCAATTTTTTCGGCGTAAAGACTGGTTCGGCGGACATGTTCCCCGGTGATGGTATCCCGGATTTCGATAATATTGGCAAAACTGATGATGACCTGTTCCTGAATCTCTTTGATTTGGGCGGTTTTCTGCACCACTTCCTGCTGTAGATCTTGTTGGTAATTAAGGATCAGTTCTTTGCGTTTTTCCGCTTCCGTGACATCCTGATACCAGATCACATAGCCGCGGATCTGGCTGTTGCGGCGGATCGTTCTGATCCGCGGTTCATAAATCCGGCTTTCACGATAGCATAAACTGGTTTCTTGCGCTCTGAGGATCTGATCGAGATCCGGGGAGATCTCCGCCAGACCGGTGTCTTTTTTGGCTTTGGCAAAATCCGGAAACAGTACAATGGCCTGTTCATTGACTTCTTTGTACTGGTAATTGTGATCAACCACGATGATGGCATCATCCATCGAATCAATGATCAATTGTTTGGCGGTATCGTTGATATCATAAATCTTGAGTCGATAGATCAGCACAATCAATAAGAGCTCGGAAATCAAAATGCCAATGGCTGCTATCTCAATTTGAATTGGCAGATATAATTTGCTCAGATGAATAGCTGCCGGAATTAAAGGTACCGCCACCAGAAGCAATGGCTCCCACCATTCCTTGTCTTTCCGTTTGCGACTTTGATCGATCACCACCACAATCAGCCCCACGACCACAGCTGCTTCCATGATCATGTAGATGGTATGAAGAATGCCATATTCTTTAAGCAGCACCGGCACACCGGTTTTATAAACAAAGGCATAGCTCTGATAAAACCAGTGGTGCAGATCCATCGTCAGGGTCGCCCCAATTAACAGCAGACAAAGCAGGCCAAAGAGCGGAAAAAAAAGGATTGGTGCCTTAATCTTATAATAACGGACAAAAAACAGGACGAACAGAAAATAAAGACTACAGCCACCCAAATACATCAGTTTGTAAGCAATTATGATGGCTTCGGCCGAATTGGCCTGAATCCCCAACCAATATCCCAGCGATATTAAAAACGCAAAAAAAGCAATCAGGAGCATCAGCTTCTGCTCATCGGACGGTTTTTGAAGCGCCACACCGATAATACAGATGATTGAAATAACCAGTCCAATGGAATATAAAAGAAACAGCGAATCATAGATTGTCATATCAGCCAACATCCTTTATTGTAATCGAAATAAAACTAATTTCATGATATATTATTTTTTTGTGAACTTCAATAGAATTTATTACTAAATCCCTGCGCATCTTAAAAAGAGCTGTCTTTCTGACCTTTTTTGCTGCTGCTGACAACGTAAAAAAGCCAGTCTCCGACCTTTAAGCAAACTGTTTCAACAGCAAAGCCGTTGGAACGTCTACTTAGGCATCGAGGACTGACTGATATGTGACTGTTTATTGAGGCAGTCTGACCAAAAAACGACTGCCTTTTCCCGGCTCACTCTCCACCCCGATGGTGCCCCCGTGAAGCGTCACAATCCGCTGGGAAATGGTGAGTCCCAGACCGGTTCCAGGCGTACTGCGGGATTGATCGGCCTTATAAAAGCGATCAAAGATCTTTTTCTGGTCTTCCTTAGCGATACCCTTTCCGGTATCGGCTATTTCGATAACCACTTCTTTGGCGGTTTTGTGCAGCGCAATGCTGATGTGACCAGCTGTCGGGCTATGGTTAATGGCATTGGTCAACAGATTGATAATAACCATCGCCATCAGCTCGGGATCACCCTGGTAGATTGTATCATCCAACTGGATATCCAAATCGATATTTTTAGCTTCCCACTTTTCCTGTAGCAGCAAGATCACCCGCCGGATGGCTTCATCCAGGGGAAAGGCTTCTTTTCTCAAACCCAGAACCCCATTCTCCAGCTCCGAGAGTTTTAACACATTAGCTGATAGTTTCCATAGCCGGTCACTTTCGTCGACAATAATATCAATATATTCCTGCCGCTGGGTTTCCAAAAGATCGGGATCTTTTAAAAGCTTGCCAAAGCCTTTAATCGAAGCGATGGGGGTTTTAAACTCATGGGACACGTTACTGACAAAATCTCGATGGATATAGTCATTACGGGAAAGGGCAGCCGTCATGATATTAAAATTTTGCGCCAGCACGGCCAGTTCATCCTTTCCTCTAACCGTTAGCCTGACATCAAAGTCACCATTGGCCACTTTTTTTGTAGCCTCAGAAACCGCTTTAATCGGTCTGGCAATCATCGCAACCGCAATGACAATCAGCACCGATCCGATCAACAAGGTGACCAGCATGGTGGTGCGCTGAAGTTCCATAAAGCCAGCAATTTGATTTTTTTCCAGATTCGGCCGACTGACCACATAGCCATCCGCCAGTTTTCCCAATGCCATTGGTAAATCCTGGGCCTGGTGGGTATTCAGATAGACGATCTCCCCGGCTTCGATTTTTTTTTGCTCCGCATCGGTTAAGGTTACCCCCAATTCATCCAAGCTGGCAACAATCCGGGACACCACAATGCCCTGGCTATATAAATTGACAATGACATCATCCCCCAACTTTTCCTGATTAAGAATCTGAACTGCCTGGGCCTGATTGACCAGTTCTACCCGGAGCTGTTCGAGAATATTGCCCAGTTGTGACCAGTAAATCACGCCAAAGGTGAGGGTCGAGGAGAAAAAAAGCACCCCTAAAAAGGTCACCAGAAATTTTGTATAAATTGAATGAAAAATTTTATTTTTCATATAACTCCTTAGTCTCCACTATAAAACCCGGGACTTATATCCCAGGCCCTTAACGGTGATGATTTCGAAATCCTGATTGTGTTCCAGTTTTTCCCGTAACCGTTTGATATGAACATCCACCGTGCGGTGATCACTTTCACTTTCATAGCCCCATATTTCATCCATAATCTGAGCCCGGGTAAAAATCCGGTTCGGTGCCGATAATAGTTTAAACAGCAACAGAAACTCTTTTTTAGGGAGGGTGATGGTTTCATCCCCGATGCTTAAGGTCAAGGCTTCATAATCCAGAACTGTTTTTCCCACCACCAGCCGCTGTTCATTGGCAATTTTGGCTCGCCGTAATAAGGCAAAGACCCGCAGCAGCATTTCATCCATGTCCACCGGCTTAACCATATAATCATCAGTTCCGGCTTTAAAACCGGATTTTTTATCATCGATGCTTTCCCGGGCGGTGATCATCAGGATCGGCAGCTCCAGGCCGCCGTCCCGCAGGGTTTTGGTTAAGGCATGACCATCCATGTGGGGCATCATCACATCGGTGATCAGCAGATCAATGTGGTTTTTTTCCAGTGCATCCAAGGCCATAACGCCATCAATCGCTTCAAACACCGAATAACCTTCTTTCTCCAGAACATCCCGAAACAGTCGGCGAATATGGTTATCATCCTCACAAATCAAAATACGAAACATTTCTTTCTCCTGTTTTTCTCCTAAATACTGCGCAGGGCATCAATCGGGTTGAGTCGGGACGCCTTGCGGGCTGGCATGAAGCCAAAAACAACGCCGATGGCAGCGGAAAAGCCGATTGCCAATAAAACGGTGGAAGCCGTCAGAGCAAAACTGGTTCCAATCAGGTTGGCCACGACCCAGGCCAGAATGACCCCCAGCCCAAAGCCGATGATGCCACCAATCAGACAAAGCACCACTGATTCAATTAGAAACTGGAGCTGAATCTGCTTCGGCTCTGCTCCCAGGGCCTTGCGCAAGCCGATTTCGCTGGTTCGTTCAGTGACCGAAACCAGCATCATGTTCATAATTCCAATCCCCCCGACGACCAGCGAAATTGAGGCGATGCCACCCAGCATCATCGACAGAATACTGGTCATTTCTGCTATGGTCTCTAGAATACTCTGCATGTTTACAATCGAGTAGCCATCATCATCACCGTTAAAAGCTTTGGTTAAAACCCCTTCAATTTGCCGGGTGGTCGTGTCCGCCAGAGCCTCATCAGCAATGTAAACAGTCAAGCTGTTAATGTACTTGGCGCCAACGACCCCCATAGCGGTGGTGTAGGGAATCATCACTGCCTTATTGGTATCCGCCTGAGCAAAGCTGTCCGATTCCTGTAAGATGCCAATGACCTGATAGGTAATGCCGCCGATTTTTATTTCCTGGCCAATGGGGTTTTTCCCGACATAAAGTTCGTTGGCAATATCATTTCCAATTAAAGCCACCCGGCTTTTATTTTCAGTGTCAACAGGATTAATGATTCGCCCAGCCGAAATGACATCTTCAGTGTTTTGAAAGTAAACATCATTTTTTCCCTGGAGGCTGATCTCATCCATGGTCTTGCCGTCGAAAGCCACCGTCGTTTGGCCGGAAATGGTCGGGGCAATTCCTTCAATATTTGAAAGCTCAGAAATTTTAGTGACATCCCCCTGGGTCAGTCCCTGTTTCAGCGGTGTTCCCTGAACCTGAATGGTCACGGTATTAGCCCCCATTGAGGCCACCTGATCGGTAACGGTGCTGGTCGCTCCCGAGACAATGGTAATCAGGGCAATCACCGATCCCACCCCGATAATAATCCCCAGCATGGTGAGAAAGGAGCGCATTTTATTGCTGATGATATTTTCTAACGCCATTTTAATACTTTCCTTAAGCATTGTATACCCCCTCGCTGAGATTCCCATCAACAATCCGCACAATCCGGCTACCATTTTTAGCGACATCGCCATCATGGGTAATCATCACAATGGTTTTTCCTTCCTGATACAGTTCTTTAAACAGTTCCATAATCTGATGACCGGTCTGTTGATCCAGGGCGCCGGTGGGTTCATCGGCCAGCAAAATGGTTGGTTCAGTCACCAGCGCCCGGGCAATGGCCACCCGCTGCTGCTGACCGCCGGATAACTGATTGGGCCGGTTTTTCATTTTTTCGGCCAGTCCCACCCGTTTTAAAATATCGGCACTGCGGAGCTGTCGTTCTTTCTCCGGGACACCAGCATAAATCAATGGCAGCTCGACATTTTTCTGGGCTGATAGTCGGGGCAATAGTTGGAACTGCTGAAAGATAAAGCCGATTTCCCGGTTACGGATATGCGAAAGCGCCGTCTCCGGCAGATCCTCAATCCGTTCTCCGGACAGATAATAGCTGCCACTGGTGGGTACATCCAGACAACCAATAATGTTCATCAAGGTGGATTTGCCCGAGCCCGATGGGCCCAGCACCGATAAAAAATCACCCCGATTGATTTTTAGATCAATGCCTTTTAGAACCACCTGCTCCTCATCACCCATGGTATACGTTTTAACGAGATTTTTCATTTCCAGAATTTTTTCTTTCATCAGATTCCACCGCCGCTTTCTGGTCGCTGGAAGGTTGTTGCCTCGGTGGCGTCCAGGATGGGCACACAAACCACCTCATTCTCGCTTAAACCGGTGATGATTTGAATGTTAATGCCATCGGTAATCCCGGTAGTTACCGGGCGCTGCTCGGGATCCGTTGACTCGCCCTTGACCAGCACATAAGTCATATTATCCTCCCCAAATAAAATAGCCGTCACCGGAACCATCACGGCATTTTCGACCTGCTCTTTTACAATAACCACCTCTGCATTCATGCCAATGCGAATTTGCGGATCCCCTAAAAAATCTACAATCGCAGTAAAATAAGCGACCCCATTTTCATTTTTAGCTTCCCGGCTGATTTCACTGACAGTGCCCGGAACACTACGCCCGATGCTGTCAATATTAATGGTAACCGGAGCCCCAACGCTCAGCGTTGACAACTGATACTCGTCGACTTTGATGCTTAACTGAAGGTTATTAAAATCAACGATTTCCATAATTTTCTCCCCGGCAGCCACCGTATCATCGACCTCATAAAAAATATCGGCGACTTCTCCAGCCACAGATGATGTGACGATATCCCCAGTGACGGGTTCATAAAGATCAGTGTCTTCAGCAATCAGTTCGCCTTCGCTGACATATAGCTCACTTATTTCCAGGGTACTGGTCGCAACAATCGCTTCCCGGGACTGACTCTCAATGACCCCTGTAAAACGGTTGTCATTAATAATATTACCCACTGTAACGGTGGTTTTTGTGTACTGAGTCGTTGCCGAATCTGCCAGTACCTGATAGCCCAAAAATCCTCCGCCAATCATCAACACCCCAATGATACTACCAATCACAATTTTCTTTGTACTTCCTTTTTTCACGTCGATCCTCCACTTACTGAATTTATTTAGTATCGGCATTCTAACCAATCAATATGAATTAAAAATGAACCCATTGATTTTATTTTTTGTTGTTTATTACAGTTTTTGGGTATCTATGTGTTAATAAAAGAAATTAAAGGAGGATGTGACAATGTTAGATGATAAATTAGATATGATGGAAGAAAAGATACCCGATGATAACACAGAAAAAAAACCCTTTTATTACTCTAAGTAGTGGTTGTTATTGTGGTGCCTTCTGCTTTGGCCAATTGGATTGCTAATGGTTTGGGGCTATTACGCCAACATGCATAAAAATGAAATGCCCCGAACTCGACTGATCAAAGATAATTTAGAGGATATATAAGCCGAATAACCGATACAAACCTTTGAATAACCTTAAAATATTGATGATCTCGTTTTCAGGAAGTAGTCCCTATCCTTGATAAAAAGTCTGTTTCATGTTAAAATGAGACAACTTAAATGCGACGAACATAAACTCACACAACCACCATGAATAATCATTCCTGGTGGTTGTGTCATGATAAAAAAGCATTTATACTATATCAGGTAGTTATTTGAACCGAACAACACAACTTGTTTTCGGTTCTCAAAACGATCGATGTAACTGAATATAAAGGAGAAATTAAAGAGAGATGGTTTCACAAATTTTTACTCTGTTATTTATTTTAGGTATCCCGTTTTTTATTTATGGTATCTATTATCTCGGAATTGGCTTATTTGGATATACCAAACACAATAAATATACCCTCTCCCCTCCCAAAAACCGCATTGCTGTGGTGGTTGCCGCCCGAAATGAGGCTGCGGTTATTGGAAACCTCATCGAAAGTCTGCATCAGCAGGATTATCCCAAAGAACTGATGGATGTCTATGTGATTCCCAATAACTGCACTGACAATACCAGAGAAGTGGCCCTTGAACATGGTGCTAAAATCATGACCTGTACAGCAGAAGTCAAATCAAAAGGAGCTGCCCTTTCCCAGTTTTTTGATTATATTTTTGCCGAAAATGACATCTATGATGCTTTCTGCGTTTTCGATGCTGATAATCTGGTCGATAAGCACTTTGTTTCGACCATGAATAATGTTCTTGAATCAGGTGAAAAAATTGCCCAAGGCTACCGGGACAGCAAGAACCCGGATGATTCCTGGATTTCTGGTTGTCAGTCCGTGTTTTACTGGACCTTAAACCGCTTTATGAACCTGGCCCGTCACAAACTCGGCTGGTCAGCCACCTTAAATGGTACCGGATTTATGATGCATGCTGATGTCATCAAAAAAGAAGGATTTAAAACGTTCAGTCTGACTGAAGATATCGAATTTACCACCCAGTGCATTATTAAGGGCTACCGGGTTGCCTGGGTACCTGAAGCCATTACCTATGACGAGCACCCGATTGCCTTTGATCAATCCTGGTCCCAGCGTAAGCGTTGGTCGACTGGTACCATTCAATGTTTTAACCAGTATTCCCAACAGCTCATCGATGCCGTGATCAACGATAAAAACCGTTGTGCCCTGGATATGCTAATGTTTCTGGTTTCCCCCTTTATGCAGGTGCTGACCTGTATCTATACCATTTGTTCATTTATCATCCTGGGTATGCTCTTTGTCACCACCTCTGTCTGGTCCAACGCTTTAACCTTTGCCATCCTCTTTTCAGTTGGTGGTGTCATCTTCAGTGTGGTCTTTACCGCCATGGTATTATGGCTGGAAGGTAAAAAGATTCGTCAGATTAATAATGTTTCGGTTTTTTCTTTCTGGTTATATCTGGCTTCCTGGATTCCCATTAATGTTTTATGTTTTATCAAACCAATCGAAATCTGGGAACCCATCGAACATACCAAAAGTATTAAGATCTCACAATTAGTCGAATAAAAAACAAGGATGATCTTCGGATCATCCTTGCTTTTTTAGACTGATTAATTTTTATCGTTTCACTCGGTTTCTTCACTCGCCTGGCGCTGTTGTGCTGCCTCGGTTTCAGAGGTTTTGTCTAATCGGATCTCAACTTGCTCATCATTCGGAGCTTCAATGGCTTCATCAATTTCTTCTGCTAGTGCTGATTCATCAAGGACTATCTCTATTTCCGTTTCATCTTTGATTATCCGTTCTTTTTTCGCAAGCACAATCAATAGTACCAAAGCTCCCAACAATCCCAGCAGAATAATCCAATAGCCGACTTCTAACTGCAGGGTAAATGCCAGGGCCACAAAATTTGCCTGACCACTGATATAGTTTGCAATAAAAGTTCCCACATCGCCAAAGGTACCCGTCAGTATCGCCCGCAAGGTCTCCATAATACCACTATTTACCTGACTGGCCAGACTACTGAGCTGTTCATTAATGCGGTTGTTGGCAACAGCCGTACCAATTCCCACTCCTAAAAACAACACTGACAGAACCCCGGATATAAAAATTGACAGTTTAATACTGGCCCGTTTATACAGAATCAGTGCCATTAAAGCAATGACAACAAGGAAAAGAATCAAGATTCCGCCATTAGCTGTGGCTTTATAGGAATCGATGGTGGCCATGGTCGCATTGACCTGATCCATGGACTGCCGGGCCGAAATGGTGATATCATTAACCTGGCTGGCAATGTTTCGGGCACTTTGGATGACATTCCATAAATCTTTGAGAATCCCATTGATCGCCTCGCCATTATTAAAACGGGTTATCACAATCTGTTGAACCTGAGGATCTACCAGGTAGTCCAACGCCGGACTTGCTAAGGCTTCGTTGATACTACTGACATAGCCTTTATCAGGCAGTGGACTTCTTAAAATATCAAGCACCGACTGATCCAAAACTTTGATATTTCCGAGGGGCACTCCATAGATCTCAAATTCGTCAATGGGTTCCTGAAGGACAAAGTCACTCAGCGAAAAATTGATCATATCATACTCCGGACTAATGACTTCCAAGGTATTAGTCATGATCCCGGTGACAGAAGCACTCATCTTTGCACTCATAAATGGCAAGAAAAAGCCAGCCAGAGCCAACAGTAGGCACAGCAAGGCTCCGGTTCGCAGCTTATTCTCCATAATCTTTGTTTTGATCCAGTCAAACCCATTCATAAACCACTCTTTTACTATCACTTTTTACCCCTCCTGATCGTTTTTTTCAATTATACCCTTAATTTTAAAGCGTTATCATCGAAATATAAAAACCACCTCAAAGAGATGGTTTTTTATATTTAAACTCTATTTTAATGGTTTTTGCAATTGCCATTACAAGACCTTGTTCAGGAAATTGATGGTTCTCTGATTTTTAGGATTCCCGAAGATTTCGCTGGGTGGGCCTTCCTCAACAATAAAGCCTTCATCAATAAAGATCACCCGATCGGCAACTTCTCGGGCAAAGCCCATTTCATGAGTAACGACGATCATGGTCATCCCATCTTTTGCCAGCTGTTTCATAACATTTAAAACTTCCCCAACCATTTCAGGATCGAGGGCCGAGGTGGGTTCATCGAAGAGCATAACATCCGGATTCATGGCCAAGGCCCGGGCAATCGCTACCCGTTGCTGTTGTCCCCCGGATAACTGTTCCGGATAAACATTGGCCTTCTCTTCCAGATCAACGCTTCTTAGTAGTTTTCGTGCCGTTTCTTCAGCTTCTTCTTTGGTTTTAAGTTTAAGGGCCACTGGCGCAAAGGTAATGTTTTTCAAAACTGTCATATGCGGGAAGAGATTAAATTGCTGAAAGACCATTCCAATATCCTGCCGATATTTGTTGATATTACCATCGGCCCTGGTGATATCATTCCCATCGACCTCAATAGTTCCACTGCTAGCTTCTTCCAGGGCATTAATACACCGCAATAAGGTGCTCTTTCCCGAACCAGACGCACCAATAATACAAATCACTTCCTGCTCTTTAACTTCCAGGTTAATATCCTTCAGGACTTCTAAATCGCCAAAACTTTTTTTGAGATTCTTAATTTTTACTTTTCCCATAAGACATTTTCCTTTCAAGTCGTTTTGAGATCTTTGATAAGATCATAATGATCACAAAATACATCACCGCAACGATCGCCCATACCTCAAAGGATTGGAAGTTATTGGCAATAATCAGTCGCCCGGTCTGGGTTAATTCGGTTACCCCGATGACCGAAAGGAGTGATGTATCTTTCAAGGTAATAATGCATTGATTGATCAGTGCTGGTGTCATCGTTTTGACTGCCTGAGGCAGAATGACACTCCGCATCGCCATTCCGTAGGGTAAACCCAGGCTCCGGGCAGCTTCCATCTGCCCTCTGCTGATGGACTCGATCCCGCCCCGGAAAATTTCGGCGAGATAACCGCCAGCGTTCAGGCTAAGGGTGATAATCCCAGAAATTACCGGATCTGATTGAATTCCCAAAACCTGTGGAATCCCAAAGTAGATAAAAAACGCCTGTACCAATAATGGCGTTCCCCGAACAATATCCACATATACCAGAGCAATTGCTCTCAAACCTTTTTTCTTTGATACTGACAAGAGACCAAAAACAAGGCCTAAAATACCTGCAAAAAATAGCGAAATAATTGTTATTTCAACCGTTAATACCAATCCTGCCATCAGGCGGGGCCAATACTGTACAATTAATTCTGGAATACTCACGTCAACCTCCTTCAATAGTTTGAGTTGTCCAACAGTCTTTACTCACACGCAAGAAGTCACGCAAGTAAACACTTTTAGATAACTTAGAGAAATCATCTGCCAGAAGTGTATGCTGACAGATGATTTCAAATTAATAATGTGTTAAGTTTTTTCTAACAGATTATTTTTTGATATAGGTGTCCAGGATTTCCTGATACTTTCCATTAGCCTTCAAGTTAGCCAATCCAGTATTAAACATCTCAATCAACTCTGGATTTTGACCTTTTTTCACAGCGAAACCATAAGAACTTCCTTTTTCCATGTCAGTAACCATTTTAAGTGGTACACCACTGGCAATGGCATCGCCGACAACTGGATAATCTTCAAACAAGGCAACTGAATTTCCAGCTTTTACATCTTCATACATGTTGGCTGAATCCGGGAAAGAAACAGTTGTAAATCCATATTGATCTTTGATTGACTCAGCAAAGGTTGCCCCTTCCGTTCCGGTTTTAACTGCTACTTTTTGTCCTTTTAAATCTGCATAAGACTTAATTGTGTCATTTGAAGCAGATACTGCCATTACGACACCTGAGTCAAAGTATGGTTCGGAAAAATCAAAGGTTTTTTTCCGTTCATCGGTAATACTCATACCGGCGATCATCCCATCCGATTGACCTGTTGATACTTCACCCAGAGCAGCATCAAACCCAACGGCCTTTAATTCATATTCGAAACCCTGATCTTCAGCAATTGCTGCTAAAAGATCGATATCAATTCCGACCCGTTCACCCTTTTCATTTTCATACTCAAATGGTTTAAAGGTTGTGTCTGTAGCGATTACATATGTCTTCGTATCACTGCCAGTTTTTGTTCCGCTGGAACAAGCAGCTAATGAAAATACCATTGCCGCTACCATTACCAAAACACCAAGCTTTGCGATTCTTTTCATTTCTTTTCCTCCTAATAATAATAAGTTTTGGTGCATCTTTAGCCAATACACCCACTTTCATACAGGTAGCAGTATATCATTTTTATAAAAACTTCGCAATAAAAAAAACCATCGATTATAGTAAAGGATGGTTTAATCTATTCTTTAGTATCAATATGGAGACGACTGCTTAACTTCATTTGTACGCCAAGCTCGTACACGCTCAGCGTACAATCAGATCATCTCTTTTCATCAGCTTATTGTGTTTATTCTTCCGGATTCTCAGTCAGATATTTGCGGATCGACTCGTAGTCCCCTTCAGCCACGATGAATTCGGCCTCCAGATTTTCCAGCACTACTTCTTCCGGGAGAATCTCAACCTCTTTCTCCACTGGCGCTCGGTTTCGGGCTTCAACCAAAAGCAAATCTTTTTGATCCAATGCAATCTTGCGCTGGTTCAGGCCCGCTTCAATGATATCCAAATCATTGATCCGTTTATTAATCAGTTTGGATAGCCGAATCAGATCATCCAGAACCTCATCAACAACGAATTGTTTATCAATAATCATTTTCAACTTTTCGCGAATCAGATTACCGGCGGCCACAATTTTTTCATCCCCGGCAATGGGTTCATAGTTTTCCACTTCTTTCTGAAAATCACTGATAGCCCCCTGGAGATACTGGGTTTCCTTCATTGATTTTTCGATCTCATGAAACAAATAGCCCAGTCGCCGTTCAATGGAAAGAAAGCCCTCTTCGTTATCATCCACTTCTGTTGTTTTAATTCCGGCAGCACCTAAATTATTGACTGCCATTTTTTGAAGATCAGATTTTTTTTCTTTAACTGATGGTAAATCACCAAACAGCTCCGTGCTGCTGTTTTTAGGAACTTCGATTAACGGCTTCTGAGTTGACAGTATCATGGTCGCTTCCGGTGCTTGATTACCCATCGGCGAGTTTGCCTCAATCCCCACTGCTTTTTTCCCGTCTGATTCCATTGGGGGTAATCCTGCTGGCATTTTTTGTGACGATTGGTCCTGGCTTACTGGTTTTTGCGTGGTTCCACCCTGAGCCTCAGTTTGACTTAATGGCGGTTTGTTTTCTTTTTTTAAATTTTCTTTGATTTCATTGAGAAAATCACTGGTCTGATAGCGTTTTTCCTCTGCAACAGCCCTCGGCTCATCAGCTCTGGGGGACTCCACATAGCGTTGCTGTCCTCTTTTTTCATTTTCCAGCAAACTGGTAAAGATGCTGTCGTACTCTGACTCTTCTTCATCATTTCGGGATAACCAGGTTTTTTTATCGCTTTTCACTTTTTTCCCTGAATTTTTATCCATTTTTACCGGTTCCTGTTTTTGATCATTACTCCGGTCTTTTTTAGCCGTCTTCTTTTTTTCTTTCTTAGGCATTCGTGCTTCATCTGAAGATACACTCTGTTCTCGGGTATAATCATCATCTTTACCAATCAGAACCCACCATAACAGATGACACAGCGTTATCATTAAGAAGTCCGCCACAGCCAAACCAATAAAAAATGTTGTCGGTACATCTGGAATAAGAAAAAAGCACATCGTAAAAATAATTCCGTTGCCAAGAATTGTAATCCCGCCGCCGATGAAGGGAATATTCTTTCGCAATAAGTTTCTGTTTAAATCGTACAAAGCCAGCACAATTGTCTTAATCCCGACAAAGAAACCCATCAGAATAATATAAGCATTGGCGTTTTCAAGTGTCATTAAAACCTGATAACCCAATAAAAAAGCATAGCCAGCGATTGCCAAGCCAATGATATCAAAAATTAACAAACCCCAGCATTTACCAAAACTTAATTTCATCAAATCACTCCTTGCTGTCATTTATAAAGATTGTTCCATCGTTTTCTCGTGAACTACCCTTATCAATCGTTACTTTTCCAAAGGTCGACGTCAGCGCATCCAAACCTTCCGTGTTGCGATACAAAGCTTCAATTTCCTGAAGCTTCTGATATTCACGATTGAGTGTCTCTTCTTTTCGATTCACTTCTTCGTGTCGCTTTTTCAAAATAGCCAGAGCCGTCCCTAAGGAATCCAGCATATCCTGAACCATTTTTTCCCGCTTTTCAATATTGGCCAGCTGGATATTCAACTCATCGGCTTTATAATTGGGAATTTCACCTTCACTTTTCAAAAAGCGGGATTCTTCTTCCTTCAAATCATCGAAGACCCGCTCGAAATGGTTGGCTTCTGGGCGCAGAGCGGTAGCCCCAGCTGCGCTTTTCTCAGGTTGTGCTGGGCCATTTTGAACCGTTTTGAGGATTAGTGATTTTAACTCTTCATCTTTTTTTAAAATCAGTTTTTCTAAATTTTCAATGCGCGATTCTACATATTCAAAGTACTCATTCTTTTCATTGAGTTCCTGTTCGTTTGCCATATTAACCCTACTCCTATATTCGCTATCAATCTTTGCATCTATTATAACAAAGTTTTCCTAAAATGTATAATAAGATTTAATGTTTGTTTTTTCTATTTATATTATTTTTACAAATATTTACATTTATGATATAATAGCCTACCAGTAGTCGTAAATTGGCGTAATCAGAATTTATTTTTAAGTAAAAGATGGGATAATACTTTGCAAATTTCGGTGCGCCTAAGCGTCTGTAGAACGATCTGCAAACAGAATGATTTCCCAACGAGGTAAAAATTTGAACGATAAAAAAAAGAGTGTGATTGAAAACAGACGAAATCCAGGCTCAAAAAAGAAATCAAAAACGAATGCAAGGCCTGATACCCGTCCCCTTAAGACCATTAAATCAGAAACAAAATCGAAACCAAAATCAAAGCAGCAATCAAAAACGAAACCGGTAATCTTACCCGATCCATTACCTAAGAAAAAGAAAAAATCCAATGGCTTTATGAAAAAATTTTTCCGCACCATTCTGCTGATCATTATTTTTCTGATGGCCACCGCTTTTGCCGTTAACGCTTTTTTCTTAGGGAATGTCACCAGCGACTTAAAAGGAAATTTAAGCAAGTATGGAATCAGCAGTGAAGCGGCTAACTTTGCCAAGCAGCATAAAATTGTTAATGTTGCCGTCTTCGGCGTCGACGGTCGTGATGATGTTGAAGGGGACCGAACGGATACCATCATGATTGCAACTGCCGATTATGAACATAGCAAGGTCAAGGTGGCCTCGCTGATGCGTGATACCTATGTTTATATCGACAAAAAATACGAATTCGATAAACTGAATGCCGCCTATGCTTATGGCGGACCGGATTTAGCCCTTAAGACGATCAATCAGAATTTTGATACCACCATCACCGATTATGTCACCATCGATTTTAACGCCATGGTTTCAATGGTCAACGCTGTCGGTGGGGTCACCATCGATATTGAAACCGATGAAGAGCTGGAATGGGTCAATGAATATCTGATGGATGTCAATGAAAAAGTAGCAACCGGTTCCCCCTTTCTGGAAGAAACTGGACCCCAAACCGTTGATGGCTCCCAAGCCCTGGCCTACTGTCGGGTTCGGTATGTCGGCGATGGCGACTTTGATCGAACCCTGCGACAACGGGTTGTTTTTGAGCAGGTCTTGTCAAAAGCTCTTGATCTGGATCTTCAGGAACAATATAATCTGGTAATGGCGACCTTACCCTATGTGGAAACTTCCTTAAGTACCCTCGAGATGCTCAAATATGGTGCCAATTTGGCTTTAATGCCTTCAAAAGATATCGAGCAAAGTCGTTTCCCCACTGATGACCTGATTTCTCTGGATAACCTTGATGGGGTGTCCTATGTTGTCCCAAATACCTTAGCCGAAAACATTGAAGCTTTTTATCAATTTGTCTACGAAACCGATTATACCCCTTCGGATACCGCCTTAGAGATTAGCGATGAGATCAAAACCGCTGTCAAAGGCACATCGAATTCATCCGGATCTGATGTGGAAGAACTGTCCTATTAAAATCATAAAGCCACCTGCTGTCCTTGACAACGGGTGGCTTTTTTGGGTGCGCTTACTTTGCGATGAATTATCTTTGATTTTTCCGGATTATGGCTGACGAACGATATTGGGAACACCAAAATAATCAGCCAGGGCACGGTTTACCCAATGGTTGGGATCTAATTGGACATCCTTTAATCCATACATCCCATTGTGACTGGACAGGGGGACAATTTCCGGCACCTGAATCAGAGCTTCATTTTGGTGTTCTTCAATGATTTGAACCCGAGCGACATATTGTTTATTAACTGTAATGGCATCGATGCCCACGTACCCCCAGGACATGATGTAAAATAACAACACTGCCAAACCGGGAATGATTACAAATTTCCTGATCCGTTCTTCGGTCATTTCGAGTTGCCCAAAAGCATATACCACAGCAATAATCAGAAATGCCGCCAATCCAAACATCGCCCGAGGCGGAAACTTTGGTGGTGCCAGCATCACAAACATGGCCGCTGCAGCTGCCACAGTAAAAATCCCAAAATTCACCCATGCGTTTCGATCTTTTTCATTTCTTAGCATGACAAAAGCAATCGCCGCCAAAATCACCAGCGGCATCAGGGCATAAAGATTATAGGCAAAATATGAAAGCCGGGTGATAATCGGGTTTGATCCCACCATCATGGTGACCTCGGCAACCGCCGATTCATTTGCCACCCGCAAACTGTTTCCTGGTGCAAAAAGCATACATAAGAAGCCAGCGATTGAAAACAATAACCCAGTATAAGCAAATGCAGGAATCCGAATTTTGCGTTTAATGTTAACGCCGCAGTACAGCAGCATAATTAGAATCATCCCACCTGCCGTATTTTCATTGGTAATCCCACTGGTAAAAAACAAGGGAATCATCAACACGGCAAACCAGATGCTGTTTAACACCCTGGTCTGTTTTTCTTCATACAGCCGGAATGGCAAAAGTGCCAATAGAATAATGGTACCACACCATAAATAATTGCAGGAGCCGGTTAACCACATCACCGTCTGACCAAACATTGGGATAAAAAACCAGACTAAGATTGTCGTTAACAACACTAATTCAAAGCGGATTCTGCGACCCATTGCCAAAAAGTAAACCGCCAGACAAAAGACAATATAGCAGAGGCTGTTGGCCACATTAAAAACATCTTTTCCTAAAAACATGAAGAGTTGTGTCAATGTTTCAGCCACCACCCGCCCTCCCCAGGTCATGTAATAGGAAATCTGCGAGGTAACGATATCCCCAAAACTCATTACCGGCGTTGAGGTAGCAAAAATAAATGTATAGACAAAATCATCAGCAATCAAAGGGGTTTTGCTGTTTAAAAACACCATGTAAGCAAATGTAACTGCTACTATTACCCAAAAGAGAATCAGATTCGTTTTTCGGGATTCGATTAAATTTTGAATCGCTCGATTTCCATATTTTTTTCCAAAACGGTCACTATTCATCATTTCACTCTACCTTCTAAACACCGATTTGCGCCATGCACTTGATCCGTTTATGATCACTCGAAACAACGCCCTTAGATAAACGCATAAACAAAAATCCCCCCGACAATCAACACATTGCCAATAATTTTACGCCGACTGAGTTTTTCTTTTAGAATCAGCATCCCCAGAATCCCAACATAAATATAGCCGGTTGATTCTAAAACCGGTCCCATTGTTAACGGCACCCCGCGATACGCAAAGGTGGTTAACAACGATGATCCGAAGAAGAAAAAATAGGCCCCGATCACATAGGGGTTTAAATACTCTCGGATGCGACTTTCATAATGAATCATGGCACTTTTTTTGAGAATTACCTGCGAAAGGGAGGCCACTAAAACCGAAAACAAATAGAGCGCATAAAAAATCCATTCATTATTTGTCATCACTTACCACCAAATATATTCCTGAAACAATAATCACCGAACCCAACAACATACCCCAGCGCAGCGCTTCTCCAAAAAACAGATATCCCCAGACAATTCCCCACAAAATGGTAATCGCTTTATTGGCAAAAGCCACCGTTAGGGGAAAGCGCTTTAAGATCTGTTGCCAGAGAATGGCATAAACAAACAGTATCAGCAGAAACAACCCATAATAAAGGATAAACCCCCAGGAAAGAAATGCTTCTTTGCTGGCCATCTTTGAAAAAACCGATCCGATTGAATATAATAATAAACTTGCATGTAAAAACAAATAGTTTTTTAATCTTAGTGTTCCTCTGTTCTCATCCGATTTACTCATTTTTCTCTCTCATACCTCATTTTTACAACTACTTCCATCATTTTATAGAGTGCGATAACATTAAATGCGATAACCAATGGGTAGGCCCCTGCCAGATACCAATATGAAATGGCTACATAAGCCGAAATATCGGTATAGGCGACACCACCAGCCAGTACAGCCGCACTAAAGAGCAAGGCCGATAAAACCAGCCAGCAGTCCATTAGCTGATACTTGTCACGCATTTTTTTTATCAGTACAAAAAACGAAAGCAGGCCATAGACTACCAGCGCCACCATAAAGACCACTTCGCCCAGACTCTGATAAATCGCAGTAATACTGTTCATTAATACAAGTCTGACTTTTACATTCAATGGAATTGGTTCACCCTCTATTCGGGCCGCATTATTTGTAATGTCTTCAAAAAGTAAGATCCCATTCTGTCCATCATCAATACTGTCAACCATACTGGTTTTGACTGCTTTAAACCCGGTGACATACTGAGTTGTTTTTAAAAAAGCGCTGGCCAGTTTTTCGCCATATTCATCCCGCCAGGGAGACATCAAAGCCGATGGCATGGTTGGTCGACGCATAAGCTGGCCACTGTTAAAAGCCGCCTCCAATTCATTGGTCACCGCTTCATAAAAACCATTGGCCGTTTCGGCATCATCATAGTACCCTGAGTTGGAAACCGCTTCTCGCAACGCCCAAAAGAAAAAACCGTCCTCTACCTGTCTTACACTAGCATCTTTTTCGTACCAGGACCATCGATCCAGACTTGATTCCAACTCATTTTTTATACTTTTTAACGATGGGGATACCGCATAAATTTTAGTCATTGTACTTCTGGGAACCGATGCCCGCTCAATTTCTTCACTCGGTTGCACTGCATAAATGAGTTTTATTGCCTTCGTAAAATTGCTGTCGTTGAGCTCATTGGTGGTGTAAATTCCATAATACGCATAATTAATACTGGAAATAATAATCGTCGACACGATTAGAATTCCCAGCGGAACTACTGTAGTCATTCCTTTTTTCAGTTTTTCTTTTATTGATAATTCTTTTTTTAGAATAATCGTTATGCCGGTAATAATAATGACGCCCAGCACCAATGGAATAATCCAGATCCCATCTTCCCGGGTATGCCATAAAGCGGCCAAACCCAGTCCGGCAATAACTGCCCAGACCAGCTGAACTGCCGTTTTTTCAAAGCGGTTTAAATAAACGGCAAACATCCCGCCACTGATGATTAAAACCTGAGCGGCAGTTAAGCTATTTCGATAGACCCGGAGAAAGGTTTCATCGGCAAATGAGATCGGATTAAACAGCAACGCCAAAAAAATTAAATAAAGCGGAAATTCAGTTTTAAACAGTCGTTTGATCCCAAAAACAAAAATTACGCATGCGATGGAATAGATTCCTGGAATTGACAACGAATAGGGGATTCCAAACCAATCATTTGCAACTAAAAAAAGCGGAAAAAACAGCCCCTTAACCAACGTCTTTTCCGAGTATGAACCTAACCACTCTCCCTGAATTAACGAATTGGCCATATTGATCATTAAGCGATCATCGTGTCCGGCTCCGGCATGGGCAAAAAGAGGTATGCCAATGACCAGCAGTTGTTTGACCAGAATAAAACCAATCATGAAAATGACCAACCGGTATTTTTCGATCAATAACCACAGTCTATTCTTTAGGTTTCCTGAACTTTTTGACATCCTCTTTTCACCTCCTCAATTACTTATTATTTTCAATACAAAATAACAGACAACCTAGATCTTTTCTCTAGCCTGTCTGAAACCATCCTATTTTTTTCGTTCAATTTCCAAAATCCCCAGAAAGAAACTGGCAAAAATCAATTCAATACCAATGGCAATCAGCGTAGCCGCCGGAATTGTTATTTTCATTATTGATTCTGGCTGTAGATTGCCAAACGAATTGTTGCCCCAAATAACAAAGGCAATAATCGTCGCCACAATCCCCAGTAAGGTTAACAAAACCCCAATTACAACGCCTTTTTCAACGGTAAACTTTTCCAGGATACCAATGGTTTTCGGACTATTGGGTATAAATCCTGAGCTTAATGCATAGGCTTTGGTAAACATTGAAAATAAACTGATATTAACCCCAACCAGCAATGCTGCCGATCCATACATCATGGTATTGATTCCAAAATTCACATTACCGATTTTTGTGGGCCCGACGCCAATGGCCACCATCATCACCAATCCAATGACTGATAAAATAATGCCAGGATACAAAAATGTCCAATTGGGACTGTACATCATCAAAAATTTAAGATGCCGCCAACCATCCCGCCAACTTCTTAAGTGCGGGGGACGTGACCGACCATCCGGTGATAAGGTCGTTGGCACCTCTATCATTCTTAACTTATGCAAGGTCGCCTGAACAACCATTTCGCTGGCATACTCCATTCCTGTCGTTTGCAACTGAAGACTCTGAATCGCCGCTCGGTTATAGCCCCGAAGCCCACAATGGAAGTCTTTAATGTCACTGGGATAAAAAATCCGCCCGATAAATGATAAGACCGGATTTCCCAAATACTTGTGCAACGGCGGCATCGCCCCTTTTTCAATTCCTCCTTTGAAGCGGTTTCCCATTACCAGTTCATAGCCTTCTCTCAGTTTTTCAAGAAACGGCATCAGGTTTAAAAAATTATAACTATCGTCTGCATCGCCCATGATAACATATCGACCTCGGGCGTTTTCACTCCCACCTCTTAGTGCGCTCCCGTACCCCTTCTGTTCGATATTGACAACACGAGCCCCGTTTCTGATGGCTATTTCCTGAGATCCATCGGTACTGCCATTATCGGCAATGAGCACTTCGCCATCGACATTGTTATCTTCTAAGAAGGACATCGCTTTTTTTATGCAAATCTCCAATGTTTCCGCTTCATTCAGGCACGGCATTAATATCGTTAATTCGATTTCTCTCTCTTCCAATCGCTTTTCCTCTTTATACTTTATATTTTATTACTCACGTTCGCTTATTCCAACGTTGGGAAGACCGCCGTCAACACGATCTGCTTAGGCTTCTTTTCTCCAAATCTCATTCAATAGATTCAAATGCCTTTCAAAATTATGACGATGTTGCTTTTTTAACACCTGCAGAATAACACCACTGAAAAAACTGATAATGGCGATGATCCACAAGGCCGAAATGACAATCAAGGTCGGATATTTGTCGACCAGACCGGTTTCAAAATAATTAATTAAAATGGGCGTAAAAAAGATCCCGCTGATAATCAACAACACTAATGAAAGCATCGAGAAAAACAAATAGGGTTTGGTATCTCTAAATAAGGTTCCAATTGTCATCAACACTTTATACCCATCTGAATAGGTATTGAGTTTTGAGACACTACCTTCTGGTCGGTCCCGATAGTCAATCGGCACTTCAACTATTTTAAAATTGTTGTCCAGGGCAAAAATTGTCATCTCCGTTTCAATTTCAAATCCCTTTGATGTAACCGGAAAGGATTTTACAAACTCTCGGGTGAAGCCCCGAGCTCCGGTCATGATATCTTTTACTTCAGCCTTAAACAAAACATTGATTAATTTTCGTACCAGAACATTCCCTATGTTATGGAAAGGGCGCTTGTTTTCCGTGAAATAGGTCGAGGACAGCCGATCGCCGATGGCCATATCGGCCCGTTTTTGATAAATTTGTTGTTCCAATTCCAACGCAAATTCAGCCGGGTAGGTATCATCTCCATCCGTCATAATATAACAGTCGGCATCAATATCCCGAAACATCGATCGAACCACATTACCTTTCCCCTGTCGATATTCGTAGCGCACAATGGCGCCAGCCTTTCTGGCAATTTCATCAGTCCCATCACTGGAATTGTTGTCATATACATAGATATCAGCATGAGGCATGACTGCCTGATGATCTTTGATTACTTTTTCAATGGTTTTAGATTCGTTATAACAGGGGATTAAAATCGCTGTTTTTTGTCCTTTTTCCATCATTACTCCTTTAATTATAATTTACTATATATATCTTAAATCCGTTTTCATCTGCTAACTCCGTAAAGCTTACAGCCTCATTTGAAAGTATCGATAAATCCCGTTTTGAGAAAACATAGGTTACCTCTAGTTTTTCCAGATCCATAATATTTAAATTCACTTCAAAAAGATCTGGCGATTTCAGTTCAAAGTGTGTTTCATTACTTGTGTTAATCAGATTGACACTGATATGGGCATAACGGTTATATATTTCCTCTGCTGATCCATCCGGATCCAGTAGATGCCATCTTTCCAGATTCGGATACACATTTGTGGAGTTTATTGTTGGTGCGCCAGCCATTAATGGAAAATTAATCACTGGAAAACCAATTTCCGCTCCCGAATCGACAATCCATAATCCGTTTTCCGTCGTATTGATCTGTTGAATTCTATTGATTAAATTCGTCTGGTAAATCGCATCCAGTCCATTAACAACTGGATTCACAAATAATCCTGCAATAAAAATGATACCAAAGACAATCACCAATAACGTCTTACGGGCCCACTTCTTGTTTCCACTTAAGATGACGTAAAATGATCCAAACAAAAGAAGTAAACTAATCATACTCATTTTCAGATCAAGATAACCGTCATATGTTTTAAACGCCAATAGCGTGATTCCGAGGCTCATGAGCAGTGCACTACCCACTTTAAACCATTTTGAAAACGCACCGTCAAATAAAGCAAGGGCCCGGATCAACAATAAAATATTTATGAATCCTACTGCCAAAAAAGCTCGAACCGGCTTTGAATAACTGAGCAAGGTGATTTTTGCCAACCATTCCGGCCACGGAAACAAACACCATACTATCATCATGGCATTTATTAAAAGCAGCGGGATCAAGAATTTATCCTGCTGCTTTTGTTTTATCACTACCCACGCAGACAAAACAATTCCCAACGGAAAGAAATCAAAATAAACTGCCAGCTCACAGGGATTTGCATACGTCAGTTCCCGTGAAAAAGCAAAAAACAGGTTGCCCGGATATAAAAACAATCGCAACCCCTGGTTTCCCCCGGTTTCAGCACTTCCTCCCGGATAAACCGTATTCATCACCGAGTCAATTGTTCCTCCAGATTTAGACAAAATATAAATCATGCCCAAACTCAATAATAGAATCAAACCAACGCCAATTCCAATATCTTTTTTATTCCAGACAAAATGCTTCCGATTTTCCAGCACAACGCCAATGAATAATGCCAGAAATACATATACCAGTGGTACTTGCCAAGCTGGATAAAAGGTTAAAATATATCCACCGGCACAAATTAACATCACCAAGGCATACAGTGACCGTCGATAGTAATTCTGATTATTCATATACAGGGTGATCATGATCAACGCCAGTTGACCAAAAACCAGCATTTCAACCAGACCGTTGATGGCAAACCACCACTGCACAACGGGAGACCAGGTAACCATCAGGGTATAAATCAAGGCCAGCAATTTACTCTTATTCGTGAGGATCATCCCAAATTCAAAGGATACTAAAAACAAGGCAATGGTTCGACCGATCCAAAAAAATGACAGCCCTTTTGCCGGAGCCAACAGTAAATAACCCCAATGAAATGGTCGAAAAAATATCGCAATATCTCTTACCGGTTGACCATATATGATAAAGGTGTCGGTTAGTGCCCCCCGAATGGTTTCACTGAAATAAGGAAACAAACCCGAATGATTATAATACTGCGACAGCATCATCGGTGTATTGACCGCCCACTCGTCACTACGGATTGCTCTTGATATGCCAATCAATGGTTGTGAAATATTGGTTAAATTAGTTAAATAATTCTGCCAATACAAGATTGATGAGCCATGAATTTCAAAAAAAACAAGGAAAATCCCCAATATCGCCGAAATCCAAAAACGATATCGATAGGCACGGTCGGCCAATTTTTCCATTCCGTAATGATTCACCAAAATGCTCAAGCCAATTCCAATACTCATAAAAAAGAATAACCTGACAAAATCGAAAGTCTGAATAATCTGGGCAATTCCTGACCATGATTGGAACGATTCAATCGCAATTTTGTTTTCAATCATTAAAAAAAACAATTCACTGAAACCGGCTAATATTAATGACAAAATTATTAAAATGAAAATATTGATCTTTCTATTTGTTAATATTCCATTCAACTTAATACCCACTCTCAAACACCGCTTTAAATGTCATAAAAAATACTTTGATATCAAACCACAGCGTCCATTTTTCGATATACTCGATATCACACTCGATCCGTTTATGAATCGAAGTATCCCCACGCCAGCCTTGAACCTGAGCCCAACCGGTGATCCCCGGCCGAACATGGTGTTTGATCATATACTTAGGAATTTCGTGTTGAAACTGGGTGACATAATGGGGTCTCTCGGGTCGGGGTCCGACAATACTCATATCCCCTTTAAGTACATTGTAGAACTGTGGCAGTTCATCAATGCTGGTTTTTCGGATAAATGCCCCAAATTTTGTTTTACGCGGGTCGTTCTCAGTGGTCCAGCCGATTTCCCCAGGAATGGCGGCATCACAACGCATCGATCTGAATTTGTAAATCCAGAATTCCCTTCGGCCCATCCCCACCCGAATTTGCTTATAGATAATCGGCCCAGGTGAGGTTACTTTAACCAGAATTGCCGTAACCAACATAATTGGTGAAACCAGAATTAAAATCAGAATTGAAAGAATAATATCAATTGCTCGCTTGATCCATTTATTCAAGGGCTGATCCAGGGGGATGTAACGGGTATTGATCAATGGAATACCATCCAGTTCATCAAAATAAGCTGTTGTTCCCTGAATCAAGTGAAAATAATCTGGAATAATCTGGGTTTTAACACCCTGGTATTCACAGATATCAATGACTTCATCGATTCGTTTAAAACTGGTATTCGGCAAGGCAATAATGACCTCATCCACCTGATATTCTTCCAGAATTTCATTCATTTCCCGGGTTTTTCCCAGGATCGGGATCCCATCCTTATCACTTTTGTGATAATAATCATCAACATACCCGGTTACCTTATAACCCAGCTGACGATCTCCAGCGACTTTTGCAGCAAAGGTTTGACCAATACTACCAGCACCCACAATAATAATATACTTGATGTTAAAACCCCGTTCCCGGGCCATTCGGAGAATTTTGCGAATCGATCCCCGCTCCAAAATCATCATCACCGTAGAGGTAATAAAGAAAATCCCCAGCATATACCGTGAAAAATGGATGCTTTTCATGGTAAATAAGGCCGACATTAAAATCGCAATGCCAATAATGTTGGCAAAGACGATTTCCCGGCATTCTTTAAAAAAACGCTGTTTGCGATATGGTTTGTAGAGGCCAAAGAACAGAAAAAGAACAAGATAGAGGGGGATAATGATTGCCAGCAAATCAATATAAGCCCTCAGGTTCATGGTCCGCACGCCATCATCAAAGAAAGGTGAGACAAACCGAATATACCAGGCAAATAAAAGAGACGCTGTCACCACACACAAATCAAACAACACCAATATAAAATTAAAAAAACGCTGATTGCTTTTTATCATGCCTGTCTCCCTTCCCTGTTTTTATTTTCTGCGATTATTTTTTGCTAAGGCCATTTTTTTCATGATTGTCGTTCCTGTAATCACACACCACCGGGTAAACCGATTATATTTATTCTGATAATGTTTATTATAAAAAATGATCATCGAATCATAAAATGCGGCAATCACTTTGGGATTTCGTTTGCCGATGCCACTGGCTTTTTTGTGATGAAAAATTCGAACTTCCGGATAATACATGACCTGATACCCGGCCTGTTTGATCCGATAACACCAATCGACGTCTTCCCCATACATAAAAAAATCCTCATCCAGCATCCCTACCGTATCGACTACGGCTCTGGGAACCAACATAAACGCCCCCATAATACAATCAATGGAACAGGTTTTATTTTCATCCACATAGGTCAGATTATAGGCCCCAAAACGGGTGCTTTCGGGAAAGGCCAGGTCCAGATTGAGACTGTGATAAAGTCCGTTCATCGGTGTCGGAAAGCTTCGTTTACAGGCCGGATCCAGTTTTCCTGATGGCAGCAATACCTTACAACCCAATGCCCCGATATGTTTGTGATCTTTAATAAAAGCCAGGGCACCTTTTAAGGTATCCAGATCAACAATGGTATCGGAATTGAGCAAGAGTATATAGTCGCCCTTTGCCACCGCCATACCGATGTTATTGGCCTTTGAAAAGCCCAGGTTTTCGCTGTTTTTGATAATCGTTATTTCTGGAAACTGCTTTTCAATGGCTTCGATGCTGCCATCATCAGAAGCATTATCGACCAGAATAATTTCATAGCACAATCCTCTGGTATTACTTTTTATAATTGAATCAATACAATTTGATGTCAATTCTTCTGTTTTATAATTAACAATAATAATCGATAAATCCATTTTCAGCCTTTCTTAAGCCATTTTGTCTTTCAAAAGACATTATATTTTACCATACCCCCCACAAATATGGAAGGGCCGATCTAAAAACTGTTTTACTTGCCTATTTTATTTTCAACTTGTCTAAATACATTCACTATCAATTGGACTTCAATAAAAAAATAATGCTTCAGATTTCGAAACTGAAAAGGAACCTTCGTCATGATTCGATGCTTTTTCAGACCTTCTTTAATCCCAGCTCGATAATCCTGGCCAAAGCCCCTTTTGGCAAACGTAATATATTTAACGACAAACCCCAACAATAAAAACGGGCTGTTAACCAATAATTGAACAAATGGCATGTTTTTATATGCGACATAAATATTATTGCGGGCTGAAATCTGAACCTTGAAGGGACTGTACTTTTGGCCTTCTGCTGTGGTTGCGCTGCCAATATGGTAGCAGATTGCTTTGGGTTCATATCGATTTTTATAACCATTGATCAATGCACGGTATCCGATATCAACGTCCTCCATATAGGCAAAAAAAGCTTCGTCAAACAAGCCAATCTCATTTAGAATCGATCGACGGTAAATCCCCGCCCCGGCACAACTACTAAAAATTGCTGTTGGCTTATTATGAGCATTGACCGATTGGCCATCGCCCCGTTTGTATCCCCAGCCCAGAATATTATAAAAATCGCCGGTATCATCGAGCTTATCCCGTTCATAAAAACGAATCATTTTTGAACTCACCGAAAAGATTCGGGGATTATCATCAATATGCAAATATAAATATTTCACAAAATCAGGATCCGCCACCACATCATTATTTAAAAGCAAACAGTATTTTCCACGACTGGCCAGAATCCCCTGGTTAACCGACTTATCAAAACCCGAATTAACGGGATTTTCCAATAACATTACATTTTCATAATTCTTTATGATATCAACACTCCCGTCACTGGAGCAATCGTCGACAACTATGATTTCCATGTGTCCGAATGTACTAAAACTTTGTACCATCATACTATCCAGACAATTGGCGATAAAATTCTCCCCATTGAAATTTGGTATAATTACTGAAACATCACACTTCATAAAACCTTCCTTTATTCTGTCCATAATCCGTTTTATTATAACATAGGATCTTCCTTTACTAAACAAAAAGAGACCAGGAACTTTTCCCAGTCTCTCTTTTGGGCACTATCTCAATTTGCATTGCTGTAAGGGTTGTGAAAGTCAATCCATATTTCCGGATCGACACAGGCATCATCAGCATTGGCGATTGCTCCAAAATGCAGATGCGGTCCATAGGCATTATCGATATAGGTTCGTTGGGCGTTATAACCAGAGCCCCCGACTGAGCCAATTTTTTGGCCCTTACTTACCGACTGTCCCACACCCACGTTAATTTCCTGCAGATGTCCATAAAAGAAGGAAACACTTTCACCGTAGCGATCAGTGGTGCGGATTCGGACGTAGCGACCATAGCCCATAAAAAAACCGGCTTTTTCGACAATACCATTGCCAACTGCATAGCAGGAGGCATAATAGGGTGCCGGGATATCAACCCCTTCGTGAATATCACCCCAGCGTGGTCCAAACCAATCGGTGGGATCGCTGGGATTGGGTTTATAATTTTTATCCAGCGGATAATTATAAAAACCATATACTGTTGCCGTATTCTGTAAAATCGTTTTACTGGAGTCCTTAACAAAAACCATTTTTCCGTTTTTATCAACCAGGTAAGCATGCGAAATAAACGCATCAACAATAATGTTATAGTTTCGCAGATTAATGTTGGCTTCCCATGTGTGATTGCCAATATAGGTTGCCGGCTCCCAACGCAGATCATCCTGGCCATTTGAACGGCTCCAGGTTGGCATCATGATGGCGGTCACACCGTTTTCACTTCCCACATTCCTGATCCGGATTTTGAAGGTATTATTCAGCACCGCCTTATCATACTCGATGATGGGATTAAGCTTTGCCAATGTAAAGTTAACGCTTGCAAAAGAAATAGTCTCTCCATTATTTCCCTTGATATAAGTATGGATAATAAATGGGCCGGTTTCAAATCCATGGTTTTCAATATCCACCGAGGCAAGGTATTCTCCATTTGCGCCAAGCACCCCTTGATACCATCTTATCTCATCCTGGCCATTGCGATTTGACCATACCGCAAAATCGACCTGCTTAATCCCAGGCTTTTTGCTGCAGTTTTGAGTGCTGATGACAAACTTCGATCCATCATTTTCCTGCTGTTGTGCCGTAACTTCCAACGGATCTTTCGCAAATGGATTATCAATGATTTTCGTTGTCGCTCCTAAATACTTCTGTTGTCCATTTTTATCGGTAACATAGACGTGGCTGATAAAGGTATCATAGCTTTGTTTATAATCAGCAATATTTATCACCGCTTCCCAGGTATCATTTCCTACATAGGTAGCTTTTTCCCAACGCAGATCGTCATGACCGTTGATCTGTGTCCAGGTTGGTACAACAACATCACTGACACCATTGCGGTTGCTTATCCCTGAAATACGAACCTTAAAACAGTTATTCAATACTTCTGTCATCGAAATAACAGGCTGAGATTCTTCAAGATTATAACTACTTCCAACAACTTTTAGTATTTCACCCTGCTGTCCATTGATGTAGGTATGGATCAAGTAAGATCCTGTCTCGTATCCATGGTCTTTACTATCGATGGTGATGCAAAACTCCCCATTTTTATCCCGGGTTCCCTCATACCAATGCAAGTCATCCTGGCCATTCCGTGCTGTCCAGGTTGGAAACAAAACCCTGCCAATCTCAGCTTTTCCAGCACAACCGATGGTACTGACCGTAAACTGAGTCTTATTCTCTGCCGCTTGTGAAATGATGATTCTCAGATCACTAACCCCAGTTGTTGTTTTTACTGTTTCACTCAATTCTTCATCCGGATTTTGATCGTTCGTTGTTACCGCATCCACTTCATCAACCTTTACATCTGCATTATCACTGCCTGCAGTATCTTTAGTTGTTTCCGGGTTTTCCGGTTGCAATGCCGGTTTTGTGTCTGTCCGTACTTCCGTTTTTTCTGATAACGCATTTTCCTGAACAGCAAATTCCATTTCATCCTGTGCCAGGATTTGACCTGCTGAAACAAACATAATCAATGCCCAACAGATCACCAACGATTTTATCGAATTGCACTTCTTTTTTTTCATTTCCCCTCACCTTAAATTAATCCCGGACTTTTCACTACCCTATCATTGAACCATTGTCGGCGTCAAGTCTAAGATATAAAAAAACAGAGCTGAATTTCTTCAGCTCCGTCTTTTAATCAACTAAAACTTTTTCATAATCGCCTTAACCTTACCTGCATAGGTGGTATCAGCTGCCCAGGTTCCGGCCAGTTCTTCAACAGAAACGGCGCGCAATCGCAGGGAATCATTCCAGCGTGGATCAACCTTGGTTTGATTGAGCGCTGCACTGCTGGCATAACATTTTAGATGCTGTACATGTCCTCGAATTCCAGTTTGGAGACCTGTGCTGCTACTTCCGTATACTGCTGCGAAATCAAATCCCGGTACGCCGCCAGTGGCTCCCAGCCCGGCAAAATTGAATTGGGAAACTTTGACATCCCCACCAAACTGAAGATTTCCAGTTTCCAGCATTGCCTGGGCAAAGGCAACCTCCGCCCGAACGCCTTCGGCATTACACTCCTGCACATAAAGCTCTGCAAATCTTTCTAAATTAACACCAAGATCATTGTAAAGCTGTGGATAGACACTTCCAGTTCCTTTATAATAGGCTACAAGTTGTGCCGCAGTCACTGTCGAAGCCCCCATGATCGGGGTTTCTACATAACGGACACTCACTGACGTATTGCCCAGAAATACCGATCGTCCATCGGATTCAACACCATAGGCATGAATCGAATAAGTACCACTGTTACCATTGTGATTCTTGGTATCAATTACCACCTGAAAACTGCCATCGCTTTGTTTGGTGGCTGTATACCATTTAATATCATCCTGACCATTTATGTCACTCCAGGTTGGAATCAAAATACTTTTAATTCCATTCGGTGCGGTGATACCGCTCACTGTTGCTGTAATAATATTCTCATTAACAACTGCTTTCACGGTTGATGCGGTCATCGGTTTTGTCGCCGTAATATTCGCTGAGGTATTCCCTAATAAGGTCATTCTTCCGCTAAACTCGGTTCCATAAGCATGAATACTGTAAGTACCGCCAACATACTTGTGATCTTTAATGTCGACTGTGACCATGTAGCTGCCATCACTTTGTTTTTCAGCAAGGTACCAAACCAGATCGTCCTGACCGTCAGCATCACTCCAAACCGGTACCGAAATTTGTTTGATACCACCTGGGGCGTTAATTCCTTTTATCGTTGCTGTAATCTTATTACCCGAAACACTGGCGGTAACACTGGTTGCCGTCATCGGTTCAATCACAACACTAGCTTTTGCCGCTCCGACAAAGGTCATTTTGCCATTACTGTCTTTACCATAAGCATGAAGAATATAATCTCCTGTATCATAATTGTGATCTTTGATATCCAGCGTCAACTTATAGCTGCCATCGCTTTGCTTTGTTGCTGTGTACCATTTAATATCATCCTGACCACCGGTTTCGCTCCAGACAGGAATTAACATTTCGGTAATGCCATAAGGAGCTGTAATGCCTTTTATGGTTGCGGTAATTTTTCCGTTTGATACCACCGCGGTGACACTGGTCGCTGTCATTGAATCAACCTTCACGGTTGTCGTCGTGCTACCCAAAAATGTCATTAATCCCGTGTTATCTTTTCCATAAGCATGAATATTATAGGTTCCGCCATCATATTTGTGATCTTTAATATCAACGGTGATCTTATAACTACCATCACTTTGTTTAGTCGCAGTGTACCATTTCAAATCATCCTGACCGCCGGTTTCACTCCAAATTGGGATAAATAAATCGGTGATACCACCTGGCGCCTTGATCCCTTTAACGCTAACGGTAATGGTGTTCCCTGTCACGCTTGCTGTCACACTGCTGGCACTCATTTTTTCCTGCACAGATGCATTAACAGTCGCTGTACTTTCACCTAATAAGGTATACTTCCCATAGGAATCCACACCATAACAATGCAATTGGTAATCACCGCTGGTATAACCATGATCTTTTACATCAATGGTCACACTGTAAGATCCATCGCTTTGTTTTGTGGCCGTATACCACTTCAGATCATCCTGACCACAATCATCACTCCAGGTCGGGATATAAATAACCTGCAATCCGTTGGGTGCCGAAACGCCCTTAACCGTCGCTGTAATTTTATCACCACTCACCGTGGTTGTAAAACCGCTGGCTGTCATTGGTGCGGTTGCGGCGCCAAAAATCTCACTGACGCTGGCTAAAACCTGATCCGCCATTTTTTGCTGATTGGTTCCGTCGGCCAATTTCTGCGATTCAGCGTTGTTTGACACAAATCCCGCTTCAATCAAAACTGACGGCATACTTGTTTTTCGGGTATAGGCATCATCCCGTTCCACAATTTTATTACGACTGGGAACATAGGTTAAATTCTTACTGAAATTTGAATTCATCAGGTTGGCCAGCTCTTTGGATTTTAAGGCGATGGTCGGTGGAGTCGCATCGAGATCCGCCAACGACCCATCACTCCATAAACCGGCTTTCTGATAAATCCCATTGTTGTCGACTGATGGATGATAGCTACTCCAATAGAATTCATAACCGCTGGCTGTCGCCGCCCCGGAATTATGATGTACACTGAGAAATAAATCTGCTCCTAAGCTGTTGGCCGCACTGCATACCGTTGTCGAATTATTTGTAGTCGTCGCCAGCATGGTTGGCAAGCCAGGATTTCCGGGAATCTGATGACTCAATATGGCATTATAACCGCTATTTCGCAAGGTTGTGACAATTTTAATGGCCAAGGCATTATTGAGATCCACTTCCTTAATACCGGTTGTTTTATTAACGGCCCCGGTATCGGTTCCTGACTGATGTCCCGGATTAACCACGATGGTGGTGCTTGCTGCCTCCACGCTCAGACTAAAATACGAAAAAAAGGTCAGCAAGGCCAGAACCATCACCACTCCCAGCGCAATCTGCTTTCTTAAATTTTTTATCTGCGTCATTCTTTTCCTCCTTTCTTTTAAATTTTTCCTGTTGTCATTATATTGATAGTTGTAACGATAATAGCATAAAAATTTTACATCGTCAATTTATTCGTTACATCTTTTGCGTACTTAAGTTAAATCTCATTTTCTTCATCTTCAATTGTTTTACCTTTTACATAACCCACAATATCCACACAAATGGCGTAATTTCCGTCAACCCGGGTTAAATTCCGGTTGTAGTAAGGATCATTCTTGATATAGTTCAACCAGTGATCTTTCATGTATTTGATTTCACTGTTAAAACGCTTGTATTTTGAATAGGTATCTTCAGCCCCTCGGGATTTTGATTCATAGTGATAAAGCTCTACATCATGCAGCCAGACATTGAATTTTCCGGCTTCGTAAAGTTTGAGACAGAAATCCACGTCGTTGAAAGCAACCGTCAATTTTTCTTCGAATCCATTGACCCGGTCAAAATCTTCCCGTTTCACCATCATACAGGCGGCCGTCACGGAGGTATAGTTATTGGTGGTGACCAGTTTTCCAAAATAACCATAATCCCCCCGGGGGAATCCCACATGTCCATGACCGGCAACGCCGCCCATTCCCAATAGAACGCCTGCGTGCTGAATGGTGTTGTCGGGATAATAAAGTTTTGCCCCGACTGCCCCAACATGTTCCTGCTGGGCATAACTGACCATTCGTTTCATCCAGCCTTTGGTGATCACGGTGATGTCATTATTTAAAAACAGTAGATATTCGCCTTTCGATTCCTTAACCGCCAGGTTATTTATTTTTGAAAAGTTAAACGGAATATCAATTCGCACAACCTTAAACTGCTGCGGATATTTTCTGGTATAATACTCAAACAGTTTGAAGGTGTCTTCTTTTTCACTGCCGTTATCGGCGACGATAATTTCAAAATTCTCATAGATCGTTTTTTCATAGATGGAATCAATACAGGCTTTTAAGTCAGCAGCATTATCCCGGGTGGGAATAATCACCGATACCAGGCCTGCATTGACAATTTCATACTCAATGTTATAGACGCCTGGGAAGGCTCCATGACTGACCGTCCCTTTTATTCCCCGTCTGTCCAGAGCATCTTCCAGAGACTTAAGGCCAGCTTCGAAGGCATAACCTTTTGAATCCGGGTTGACGGCGGTGGAATTACTGATCATCCGCCAGTGATACAAAATCTTTTGAATATGGAAGATCTGATTCGTTTTTTCGGTGAAACGCAGCACCAGATCGTAATCCTGAGCCCCTTCATAGCCTTTTCTAAAGCCGCCGATCTCATCGATGATGGTTTTGCGGTAGACCCCAAAATGGCAAATGTAATTGGTCGCCAGCAGAATGTCGGGTGCCCAATCGGTTTTAAAAAACGGCTGGCTGCGTTTATTGTCCTCACTTAGCTTATCTTCATCACTGTAAATCAGATCGGCTTCCGGGTGCTCATTTAATAGTTTAACCACTTCGTAGAGGGCAAATTCGGCCAGGGTATCGTCATTATCCAACAGACCCACAAACTCGCCGGTGGCGATCGCCAGGGCTGAGTTGGAGGCCTCTGAAATGTGGCCATTTTCTTCCCGGTAAACCACCTTGATGCGAGAATCCAGCATTTTAAACTCTTCCAGTAATGGTTTTATATGGGCATCCGTCGAATTGTCATCGGCAATGCACAACTCCCAATTTTCGTAATATTGATTTAAAACCGAATCAACGCAGGCCCTGAGCCATTGTTCTTCTACATTATACACCGGCATAACAATGGAAACCTTAGGTTTATATGAAAAACCACTGATTTCTGCCAGAACTTTTTTCCTGTCATAATCTTCATGAACGTCAATCCAAAAATCATAGTTTTCCTGATTCTTATATTTCAGTTCAAACTTGATTTTTCGGATCGTATTTTTTAAGCCGTTGCGACTGAGATAGCCGACGGTTCGGGTTGTCACACCAGCCAATCGTTTGGCATTAAACAGATTCGGCTTTTTTAGATAATCATAATTCTTTTTCAAGTTAATCGGCACAATGCGAATATTCGTGTCATCTGTTAGTTTAAGTTTTAGTTTTTCACCATAAGTGTTTTTATCAAACTCGATAATAAAGCCAACCTTGGCATCATCCGGTAAGGCATACTTGTTATTGACGTCGATTCTGAAATCCCGTTTGAATTGAACCCCGACGGCTTCTCTTCCCAATAAATAAAGTTCGACCGGCTCTTTGGTCTTGGTATTAAAGGCCCAGCCCTGAACCATGGCACATTGACTCGCTTCATCCTTAACAATTTTGTCGATAAAATATTTAATTTCTTCCTGTTCGATAACTGTTTTCTTTCTCATTCCCATAGCCTTTCTTTTAAACTAAATGATTTCCCATTGATGTTCCATATGAACCAGACCCTCGGTAAAATAATCGGCTACTACCGCAATTACAAAGGCCGCTGTTTCATAGTCCAGATTAACAATGCTCTTGTTGGCAAAAAGTCCAATATCGACCTCGTATTTCCCACCCAGCAGTGGCAGCTTGGGCACGACATAACGGACATGATGGATTCCTTTTGTTTTTGGGATCGTCACCCCATCCAAATGGGTGTTTGGACCAAAAATATATTGGCGGTCGATGGTGTAAAAGGCCACCCCTACTAGTGGTTCACTGGAAAGATCATCATATAGCTCATATTCAATGTCCACGATGAAATCATCAAAGGTATTTATGGTTTCTTTATTACAATGCATGGCCGTGATTTTTCCCAGATGGGCTTCAATTTCGTAGTTATCCTGTAGCTGTTTGCCCTCTTCAAGAGCCTTCTGTTCCATCGATTCTCTCAGCATTTCACTTTCGTACATATCAATGACATGGGTGACCTCATCAAACATCCGCATTTCACCCTGATCAATCCACACCGCTTTGGTACAGAAACGTTTGATCTGTTCCAGGGTGTGGGATACAAAAAGCACTGTTTTTCCCGAGGCCTTGAATTCTTCCATTTTATTGATGCACTTGATCTGGAATTTTGCATCACCAACCGCTAATACCTCATCGACAATCAGTATTTCCGGATCAACATTAATGGCGGTAGCAAAGGCCAACCGGGCAAACATACCGCTGGAATAAGTTTTAACCGGCTGATAAATGTATTCGCCAATTTGCGCAAAATTGACAATATCATCCAACCGTTCATCCATTTCTTCTTTGCTGTAACCCATGATCAGCCCATTGGAATAGATGTTTTCAATGCCGGTATATTCGGGATTAAATCCGGTTCCCAGTTCCAACAGGGCGGATACCTTGCCGTCCACATACACATTACCCTTGCTCTGGGTCAAAACGCTGGATATAATCTTCAGTAGGGTCGACTTTCCTGATCCATTCTTACCCACAATCCCAATCGATTCACCCTTTTTAATTTCCAGATTGATATTATTCAGAGCGTAAAATTTATGATGGTATTCTTTTTTCTTAAACAGGCTCATGGATTCTTTTAAGCGATCCATCGGTCGTTGATAGAGCTGATATATTTTTGTAACGTCTTCTATTTTTATTGCCACATCTGACATAATTTCCTCCACTGATCCGTGATCAATATTTTCTATAAGACATCAGCAAAATGCGGTCTTAATTTTCGATACACTGCGATTCCGACTAGCAGCAATACAAAGCTAAAGCCCCAGAAGTAGGCTGTCATCACGGGATGTTCCCAAAACCAGCCGGTTCCAAAAAAGCTTTCCCGATAGCCCTGGACAATGTAGTACAAAGGATTCAGTTTTAGAATCCACAGCAAGTTTGCCGGAAAGATGTTTACATCCCAAAGAATCGGCGTTCCCCAGAACAATACCTGCATGCCCACATTGATAAATTGCAGAATATCCGTGAAAAAGGGTTGAAGCGAGGCGGTTACCCAGGTCAAACCGGTTAAAAAGACAATCAGACAGATCAGATAATAAAGGATCTGAATAAAGTGCAGGCTGATTGGTTGACTGTACAACAACAGCATCACCACTGCAAAGGCAATAAAAAAGATGTGGGTATAAAGAGAGGAGATGATTTTTACCGTCGGCAATATTTTAATATTGAAGGTTACCTTTTTTACCAGATAACTGTATTCCCTGAAACAATTGGTGCCATTAACCAGACATTCCGAAAAGAAAAACCAGACGATAATCCCGGTGATTAAAAACAAAATAAACGGCATCCCGCCAGCCGGAGCCGATTTCAGACCGATATCAAAAACAAACCAGTAGACGGCAATGGTGACCGTCGGCTGAATAAAGGCCCACATAATGCCCAAAAACGAACCGGCGTACCGGGACTTAAAATCATTGATGGAAAATTTCTGAATCAGTTTCCGATTTGCAACCAAATCTCTGATATAATCCATTAAATCTTTAAACAAATACAAACTGACACCTCATTCTTATTTTAAATGAAAAAGCACAAAAACTGTGCTTTTTCATTTACATCTATTCTACTTTTTCTTAGTTTTATTTTTTTCCGTACATATTTTGATAATACTGCTGGTAGTCACCCGACTTCACCTGTTCCAGCCATTCCTGATTGTTTAGATACCATTCAATGGTCTCAACAATTCCCTGTTCGAAGGTGTAGGAGGGTTCCCAACCCAGTTCGGTGGTGATTTTGGTATTGTCAATGGCGTAACGACGGTCATGTCCCAGACGATCCTCAACATAGGTAATCAGTTCTTTGCTGATTTTTGACCCATCATTATCAATCGGGTATTTTCCCGAGCGGAGCATTTCGCCGACATTCTCAATGATTAAATGAACAATCTCCAGATTGGCTTTCTCGTTATTGCCGCCGATATTATAGACTTCCCCAGCCACCCCTTTTTCCAGGATGGTGTCGATGCCACTGCAATGATCTTTAACGTGGAGCCAGTCTCTGATCTGCATGCCATCGCCATAAACCGGCAGGCTTTTTAAGGCCACCACGTTAGAAATCATCAACGGAATCAATTTTTCCGGAAAATGATAGGGTCCATAATTATTGGAACAACGACTGATGGTGATTGGCAGCTTAAAGGTCTGTCCATAGGATCGGACCACCAAATCAGCACTGGCCTTGGATGCCGAGTAAGGACTGTTGGGCGCAATCGGGGTGGTTTCGGTAAACATCCCGGTTTTTCCCAAGGCCCCATAAACCTCATCGGTGGAAACCTGATGATAGCGAACACCGTCCCGATAGGTCGGGTAGCCGCAGTCATCTTTTCCGGTTTGCCAGTGATTTTTGGCTTCATCCAAAAGCACCAGGGTTCCCATCACATTGGTTTTAATAAAGATCTCCGGATCTTCAATGCTGCGGTCAACATGGGATTCGGCAGCAAAATTCACGACCGTATCAAAATTATAGGTGTTAAAAAGATTCTGAATAAACGGCCGGTCGACAATATCCCCACGTTCAAAAACATAATTGGGATTCTTTTCAATATCCGTTAAGTTTTCCAGATTTCCAGCATAGGTTAACGCATCGACATTAACGATTTTATAATCCGGGTGCTGATCGAGCATGTATTTTACAAAGTTTGAGCCAATAAATCCGGCACCACCGGTGACTAATACTGTTTTCATGATTACTCCATTTCTATCTCTATCAAATTCAATCTATTCAAATCTTAAGCTATCTCGGATCTCGCTTAAGAAGGGCAGCTGTCCGTCTTTTTCTGAAAGCAGCACCTCATCGATTGTATCAAGCGGCCACTGGATCCCTACTTCCGGATCATTCCAGCGAATTCCGCCATCATATTCCGGGGCATATAAATTAGTGCACTTATAGTTAAACACGGCTTCGTCAGAAACCACTAAAAAGCCATGGGCAAAGCCTTCCGGGATATAAAACATGGTCTTGTTGGCTTCAGTCAGCAACACCCCGGCCCATTGCCCATAGGTGGGTGAGCCATTTCGCAGATCGACGGCGACATCATAAACCTCGCCCCGGGTCACCCGTACCAGTTTTCCCTGGGAGAATTTGGTCTGAAAATGCAGCCCCCGTAAGACGCCTTTACCGGATTTAGATTCATTATCCTGAACAAAGCGCATCGTTAAACCGGCTTTGTGAAATTCTTCTTCATTGTAGGTTTCCATGAAATAACCACGATGGTCGCCAAAAACCGATGGTTCAATGATCACCAGTCCGTCAATTTTTGTCTTAATTACATTTATCTTTGCCATCAGTCCACCTACTTGCCTGTCGCACGCTGAATCAGATACTGACCGTAGGCTGTTTTCTTCAGCGGTTCTGCCAGTTTTAACAACTGTTCTTTATCAATAAAATTTCGTAAGTAGGCAATTTCTTCGACACAGCATACATAAAGCCCCTGTCTTTTCTGGATCGTTTCAACAAAATTGGAGGCTTCAATTAAACTATCGTGGGTACCGGTATCGAGCCAGGCCATACCACGACCAAACAGTTCCACTTTTAAATTCCCCTGTTTTAAATAGGTTTCATTAACTGTGGTAATTTCCAGTTCCCCGCGTTCCGAGGGTTTGATATTTTTGGCAATCTCTACTACTTTATTATCATAAAAATAAAGCCCCGGCACCGCAAAATTGGATTTTGGATTTGCCGGCTTTTCTTCAATGGAGAGGACGGTTCCATCTTTAGCAAACTCAACCACCCCATAACGTTCCGGATCGGTTACCGGGTATCCGAAGATAACTGCCCCACTTTGCAACTCTGCCGCTTTTCTGATGGTATCCGTAAAGCCATGACCATAGAAAATATTATCCCCTAAAACCAAGGCAACACTATCGTCCCCAATAAATTTTTCACCGATAATAAAAGCCTCGGCCAAACCATTGGGAGCTTCCTGGACTTCATAGGCAAAATTCAACCCCAATTCCTCCCCGGAACCAAAAAGTCGTTCAAACATCGGGAGATCGTGGGGTGTGGAAATAATTAAAATATCTTTAATCCCCGCCAACATCAAGGTTGCCAGGGGGTAGTAAATCATTGGTTTATCATAGATGGGCAATAATTGTTTGGACACTGCCCGGGTGATGGGATAAAGTCGGGTGCCGGAACCTCCGGCTAATATAATACCTTTCATAATAACCTCTTCTCTTGTAAATTATTTTCAGATTCCTGGCGTACCGTAAGTTCTGAGGCGGGTTGCCGCAAAACCATGAAGGGTACGCTTTTAAATGCTTACTTCGTTAAATTATCCAGATATTCGACCAAGGAAATCTGCCAGGGTCTGAACTGGTTCAGCTGCAGGTCGTTTAGCGCTTTGTTCTCCAACACCGAGTATTTAGGTCGGGGCGCTGGCCGGACAAACTGCTCGGAGGTTACCGGCTCCACCGGGATGTCAATCCCTGATAAGCGGAAGATCTCGATGGCAAAATCGTACCAGCTGCATTGTCCTTCACAGGTGCCGTGATAAATGCCGTAATGATCGGTATGGATTAAATCAATAATCGCTGCCGCCAGATCAACGGTGCTGGTCGGCGAACCGATCTGGTCATTGACCACCGTCAATTTTGGATGTTTTGAAGCCAGCTCCAGCATCGTTTTAACAAAGTTGTTGCCGTCTCCATACAGCCAGGCGGTGCGGACAATAAAATACTTGGGCGCTATTTCAGAAACGGCTTTTTCTCCAGCCGCTTTGCTTTCGCCATAGACCGTTTTGGGATCAGTGGGATCGGTTTCCCGATAAGGCCGTACCGCACCTGCTTCAATAATCCCACTCCCATCAAAAACATAATCGGTCGAAACCTGAACCAGCACAATATCCCGATCCCGGGCGATTTCTGCTAAATATTGGGGGCCAGTCGCATTAATGGCCATGGCCAATTCTTTTTGGGTTTCACAGCCGTCCACATTGGTCAGTGCCCCACAATTGATGATCACGGTTGGCTGTTCACTGGTAATAATGGCCGTCATTTTTTCTTTATCAGTAATATCAAACTCGGGAATATCATATCCAACAAAGTCAATCTTTTTTTTCGCGAGTTGCCGGGTTAACTCCCGACCCAGCTGTCCATTGGAACCGGTTAATAAAATTTTCATATTTCACCTTATTTCATCATTCTTTTTACTGTTATTTTTTTCTGATTTTTCGCTGTTTTTATGCAGTTAAGCCATAAAAATTCATTGTCATTATACTTGATATCCCCATAAAAGTCTATTTTTTTCTAGATTCTTTCAGGTATTTAAGATTATTCCGTTACCCACATAATCCTGTTTTTCCCACAATTTATTATTTCCTTAATAATATTCAATGTTTTTTTAAGCAAATTTATGGTATTATTGGTTGATATGATTTTAGTTCGCTAATTTGAAAGGAACCTTCATGAAAAAGAAAATAATTTTAGTCATCCTGTTTTTGATCGTCTCATTAATAGGCACTGGACTAGTATATGGCTTTAATACCATCAGCCAGATAAATGAAATGGTCGCCGAACCCAAGATGGATGAAACCGAATTGGCCGTCAATAACGACCTCGATATCGATACCGTCAATATTGCTGTTTTTGGCGTTGACGGACGCAGCGACATTGAAGGGGATCGTACCGATACGATTATGATCGTCTCCATGGATTTCCGCAACGGCAACATCAAGGTCACCTCAGTAATGCGTGACTTATTGGTTCAGATACCGGAAACCAAAGACACCTATGAAAGTCTTGATAAAATTAATGCTGCTTATGCCTATGGCGGACCGGAACTGGCTGTTAAAACCCTCAACGAGAATTTTGATTTAAACATTAAAGATTATGTCATTGTTAATTTCGATGCGATGGTCGATACCGTTGATGCCCTGGGCGGGGTCGAAGTCAATGTTCAGAACGAAGACGTATTGGAATGGACCAATAAATATATTGACGATGTCAACGACAAAGTTGGCAAGGCTGACCCCTATTTGGAAACAACGGGTGTTCAAACCATCACTGGGGTTCAGGCCCTGGCCTATGCCAGAAACCGCTTTAGTGACGATGATTTCCATCGAACCGAACGACAGCGGGAAGTTGTCGGACAAATTGCTGACAAAGCCTTCAATATCGATATGACCACCGGCCTCAGTCTATTAAGCAAGGTCTATCCCTACATCAAAACCACCCTTTCGATTAGCGAAATCACAACCTATGCCAAGGCCTTTTTAGACTCTCCGGACAAGCAATTTCTGGAGTTCCGATTGCCTACTGACGCCCATGCCACCACCGCCATGATCAGCAGTGTTTCTTATGTGGTACCAACCAGTCTGGTGGATAACGTCATTGCCCTCCATGCCTTTATTTATGGACCCGTTCAGACGACCACCACAACGGACACCGCATCAACCAGCGGCAGTTCTACCACCGCAACACAAAACGCCAGCGCTGACAGCACCTCCGCCAGTACTGGTAATCGAACCAACGTCAGCGCTCCCACCACCAGTTCAAACACCAGCGTTTCATCAGGCACCAGCTCGGGTTCTAGTAACTATACAGCTTATGTGCCATCAGCCCGGGTCAAGGAAATCAGTGATGCCATTGCCTACTTCGCAGGTACCGGCTCATCCTCATCCTACACTGATTCCAGTTCCAGTGACAGCAGCAGTGACTATTCCAACTCCAGCAGTTCGGGATCATCCTATTCCAACACTGAGTCCTCAGGGTCCGGTTCGTCGGGAAGCTCCAGCGGTTCGGGCGCTTCCAGTTCGGGCGGCAGTTCTTCAGGATCTGATTCCAGTTCAGGTGACTCTGCTTCTGGTACTGGTACTGGTACTGACTCTGGATCGGGCTCCAATTCAGGCAATGATTCAGGCTCAACGGATTCAGGTACCACCGACAATAGCAGCGGCAGCGATGACACGTCTTCAGAGAGCAGTAATTAGTGCAGATTATTTTACTAAATCTAATTATAAAAACTTATCAAACCTAAACGTATAAAGGCGTTATCCCAAGCATCGGGATAACGCCTTTCTTTTCTTCTTTTACTCTGCTAACACCTGTGATTGTAACGCTTAGATTAAATCCGTTACCTGCTGTTTAAGCAGATCCTTCTTTTCTCCAGCTTCTTCTTTGGTCTTCCCGGTTACCGAGAAATAAATCTTTAGTTTTGGCTCAGTTCCTGATGGCCGCAGGGCAAACCAGGAATAGTCATCAAAAACAAATTTTAGAACATTTGATCGGGGCAGATCAATTGTTGTTTTCACTCCCGAAACCATGTCCGTGCTGATGCCTGCTTCATAATCGTTAAAACAAATCAGTTTGGCATCGGCAAAACCTGGAAAGCTGACTTGTCTGAATTTTTCCATAATTTGATTAATCTTTGTTTTCCCCTCGATTCCCTCAAGGGTCAAGGCCACCACATCTTCGATAAAATAACCATGTTGTTTATATAACTCAATCAGGGCTTCGTAAAGAGTCTTACCCTGTTTCTTATAATAATCGGTCATTTCACAAACCAGGGCTGAAGCAACCACGGCATCCTTATCCCGGGCATAATTGCCCGCCAGGTAACCATAACTTTCTTCGTAACCAAAGGCAAAGGTATAATCGCCGGTTTGTTCAAAATCAGTCATGCATTCACCGATGTATTTAAAACCGGTCAGAACATCTAAAACGCCAGCACCATGCGATTTGGCCACAAGCCCACCCAGTTCACTGGTAACGATCGTTTTAATCACCACCTTGTTATCCGGCAGATCGATGCGGGTTTTAAGATAATAATCAACCAAAAGGGCCCCGGTTTGGTTGCCGGTAAAGACTTCAAACTCCCCTTTTTGATTTCGGCCTACCACACCAACCCGATCACAGTCGGGATCGGTGCCAATAATAATATCGGCACCACATTCATCGGCCAACGCCATAGCCAAGGTAAAGACAGATCGGTCTTCCGGGTTGGGATAGGGTGCGGTCGTAAAATCGCCATCCGGCAATTCCTGTTCTGGTACCACCGTCACATGCCGATAACCGAGTTCTGCCAACACCCGACGCACCGGCTGATTACCAGATCCATGCAGTGGCGTGTAAACAACTTTCAATTCACTGTTGGGATTGGGCTTGCAAATAGCGGTAACCGCTTTCGTGAAGGCATTATCCATATTTTCACCAACCATTTTGATGACCTTTTGATTACGGCCTTCTGCCAATGTCATCATCGGAATGCCAAAAACATCCGGTATCTTGGCGATTTCGGCAATCAGGGCATCCGCCGAAGCGGTTACCATCTGACCGCCATCGGGCCCATAGACCTTGTACCCATTATATTCCTTGGGATTATGGGACGCTGTAATCACAATCCCGCCAGCGGCTCCCAGCTCGCGGACAGCAAATGACAGTTCCGGAGTGGGCCGCAGTTCTTCAAAAAGGTAGGCGGTAACGCCCATTTTACCCAGCACCCCAGCGGCCGCTTCCGCAAATTTTCGGGAGTTGTGACGGGAATCATAGGCAATGACGACCCCCTTTTCCCAGTTCTGAATATCCTGCCGCAACAAGTACTTTCCTAAGCCATACGTCACCTTGGCGACGGTGTAAATATTCATGCGGTTCGTGCCAGCACCCATTTTCCCCCGCATGCCACCGGTGCCAAATTCCAGATCGGTATAGAAGCGATCTTCAATTTCTTTTTCATCGGTGATGGCTTCCAATTCCTGCCGGAGTTCTTCACTGAGTTCCAACTGATCTAACCAGTTTTGATACGCTTTTTTATAGTCCATCGTGTTCCTTTCTCCAATCCATTACGGATGAATGTCTCTGAATCGGGGCATCGGCCCGTTTTCATGCCAGTCGGAATCGGCTGTTTATTTGTCGTTTAACAGGGTTTCTAAATACCTTTTAAAATCTTTACCCAGTTTACCGTCTCTTAAACCATATTCCACCGTGGCCTGGAGAAAACCCAGCTTGTCACCCACATCATAGCGTTTGCCAGCAAAGTCGTAGGCAAACATTTTTTCCATGGTGGCCAGGGTTTTTAGTCCATCGGTGAGTTGAATTTCACCGCCAGCCCCCTTACCAGTGTGCTCCAGCACCTCAAAGATCCCCGGGGTGATAATATACCGTCCCAGGATTGCCAGGGTTGATGGTGCCGTGCCGATGGCCGGTTTCTCAACCAGATCTTTAACCTGAAAGACCCGGTCACCGACCGCCTCACCGGATACGATTCCATACTTGTCGACCTGATCCGGTGCCACCTGCTGTACCCCGATAACTGAGGCTCCATAGGCATTGTAAACATCGACCATTTGCTTCAGGGCTGGGTTTTCATCGTTATAGACAATATCATCCCCCAAAACCACCGCAAAGGGTTCATCGCCCACAAATTCTTTAGCACAAAGGACTGCATGCCCCAGACCTTTGGCTTCTTTCTGCCGCACTGAAAAGATTTTTGCCATGTTGGTAATGGCTTCCACCTGCTCCAGCGCCGCAGTTTTGCCACCGGCTTTTAACAGGGCTTCCAGTTCTGGCACCTTATCGAAGTGGTTGATGATGCTGTCTTTATTGCGGCCGTTGATTATCAGTATCTCCTCAATTCCTGATGCCACAATCTCTTCAATGATATACTGAATCGTTGGTTTATCCACAATTGGCAGCATTTCTTTTGGCACTGACTTGGTAATTGGTAAAAACCGGGTACCCAATCCTGCTGCTGGAATCACCGCTTTGCGTACTTTTTTCATGCTAATTTATCTCCCTTTCTGGAATCCCCAAGCCTGAATATATAAAGCCTCTAGGCGGTTCATCGCCAAACAAATTTCTGAAGTCAAAGAAAAAGCGATCTTTCATCACCGTGCGAACCCGCTCCTGATCCATCCCTTTAAACTCCCGCCAACTGGTAATCAGCACCAGGGCATCGGCATCTTGAGCCGCTTCATAAACATTGTGACAATAGCTAATCTCATCTTTTTCGTTATGTAACCGCCATTTGGCTTCCTGATTTCCTTCCGGACAATAAATCTGGATCCTGGCCCCAGCGGCAACTAAACCCTTGATAATATTCACCGATGGCGCTTCCCGCATATCGGTGGTTTCCGGCTTGTAGGACAGACCTAAAATGCCAATGGTTTTTCCAGTCAGATTGCCCATGGTCCGTTTGATTTTTTCCACCATCTTGTTTTTCTGTTTTTCATTGGCTTTAATGGCACCTTTAAGCACCATAAAATCTTCGCCATAGGCTTTAGCGATTTCCACCAGGGCCTTGGAGTCCTTAGGCAGATCGCTGCCACCATAGCCCGGACCGGCTTCCAGAAAGCCTTTACCAATTCGCTCATCCCGACCCATGCCATTGGAAACATCGAGAATATTGGCATTGGCATTTTCACACAGCAAAGCCATCTCGTTAATAAACGAGAGTTTGGTGGCCAGAAAGGCGTTGACCCCATATTTGATCATTTCTGCGCTCTGGGGATCCGTAATCACATAATTCTCTTCCCGGACGTGAAGACTGTCATAAACACTTTTTAACCGTTCCACTGCTGCTTTTGAATCCGATCCGATCACCACCATATCCGGTACCAGACAATCCTTGATCATCGAACCTTTCCGGGCAAAATCAGGATTGCTGATCACATCAAAGGCAATATCTGCTTTCCGTTCATCCAGCGTTTTTTGAATGGTCTGTTTTATGATCTGACAGGTACCCGGGGGAACGGTGGATTTAATCACCACCGTTATCGGGGTTTCCATATGGTTGCCAATGCTCTGAGCAATCGGCTTCATAAAGCGCAGATCTGGAAAATCATGATCATTGGTTGGCACTTCACAGGTAATAAAAATAATCTCACTTTTTTTGATAGCGCTTTGAATATTCGAACTGAAGTACAAGCGGCCAGTTGATACTGAGGTTGACACCAATGCTTTTAAGCCCGGTTCATAAATTGGCAATTCGCCTTCGGATAACATATCGATTGTTTCCTCATCGGTATCAACACAGATGACATTGACGTCCGAGTCGGACAGAATCGAGCCGTAGGTTATTCCTAAAATACCCAAACCAATAATACAAATATTCATTCTTTATCCTCCGTTTGCCATGATCGCTTAAGTTTTCTCTCCATTGCAGCCTTGTTCATTCTCACTTTAACCATTCCTCGATTGACACCCAATGGTCTTAACTTTCAACTTGAATTATAGCACAAAAAAAAGCGCATTAAAATACTTGCCCCAATAAAAAAAGACCGCCGGGATCCCTGATCGAATCCCGATGGTCTTTTTATTATAAATTGTTTAATTATAAACCTTCTTTTGAATTGATACGAGCAATTGCTCTTTCCAAAGCTGCCTGAGCCCGAGCCGCATCATACTTGTCGTCCTTAAGACGTTGTAGTGCCCGCTCTTTTGCTTCCTGAGCCCGTTTAAGATCAATTTCTTCCGGCCATTCAGCTGCATCGGTTAAAATAATGGTTTCTCTGGGATTAATGGTGGCAACGCCCCCTAAAAGGGTGCCGCTTTTACTTTTTTTATCGCCAAAAATAATATTAAAGGTACCAATGGCTACTGAGGTTGTCAGCGGTGTATGCTCTGCAAGCACGGCAAACTCCCCTTCTGTTCCCCGGATGACAATACGCTCGATATCATCGTCAAAAAAGATACCGGTTGGAGCAATGATTTTTAATCTGAACGTTTCAGCCATTAAAACTCACCTCAACTAACCTTTGATTTTTTTTGCTTTTGCAACTGCGTCTTCGATCGTCCCAACCATCAGGAAGGCACTTTCTGGTAAATCATCATGTTTTCCTTCAAGGATTTCTTTGAAGCCCTTGATTGTTTCGCCAATGGTTACATAAACCCCTGGAGTACCGGTAAACTGTTCCGCAACGTTAAATGGTTGAGAAAGGAAACGCTCAATTTTTCGCGCTCGGGATACGGTAATTTTATCAGCGTCTGATAATTCATCCATCCCCAAGATTGCGATAATATCCTGCAGTTCTTTATAACGTTGTAAAATTTCCTGTACTTCACGAGCCGTGTCGTAGTGATCCTGTCCAACAATTTTGGGATCAAGAATACGAGAAGTGGAATCCAATGGATCTACTGCTGGGTAAATACCTTTTTCGGTGATGGCCCGGTTAAGTACCGTGGTGGCATCCAGATGGGCAAAGGTAGTCGCTGGTGCCGGGTCAGTTAAGTCATCGGCAGGTACGTAAACAGCCTGAACCGATGTAATTGAGCCCTTGCTGGTAGAGGTAATTCGTTCCTGTAAGGCACCCATTTCAGTTGCCAGAGTTGGCTGGTAACCAACCGCACTTGGCATCCGACCTAAAAGCGCCGATACTTCTGAACCCGCCTGGGTAAATCTAAAGATATTATCGATGAACAGCAGTACGTCCTGACCTTCCTGATCACGGAAATATTCTGCCATGGTCAGACCAGTTAAGGCAATACGCATTCTGGCTCCTGGTGGCTCATTCATCTGACCAAAGCAGAGGGATGTTTTATCAATAACCCCAGATTCCATCATTTCGTAGTAAAGGTCATTTCCTTCACGGGTACGTTCACCAACACCGGCAAAAACGGATAAACCACCATGCTGGGTTGCAATATTGTTAATTAGTTCCTGGATCAGTACGGTTTTACCAACACCAGCACCACCGAACAGACCAATTTTACCACCTCGAACGTAAGGACAGATCAGGTCAACGACCTTGATGCCGGTTTCAAACATTTCTGGTTGGGTTTGTTGCTCTTCAAAGCTGGGTGGATGACGATGGATTGGGTGCATCGTCACGCCAGTCGTATCAAAGGGTTTTCCATCGATTGGTTCACCCAAAACGTTAAACATTCTGCCAAGGGTTGCTTTCCCTACTGGCACGGCAATTGATGCTCCAGTATCTACAGCTTCCTGATTTCTGACCAGACCATCTGTAGAGTCCATTGCAATACATCTGACAATGTCATCTCCAAGTTGTTGAGCTACCTCAACAACCAGGGTGTGTCCATTGAGTTCAATATTTACTGCGTTGTTCAATTTTGGCAGTTGATCTTTTTGAAACTTGATATCGACAACTGGTCCAATAACCTGAACAACCTTCCCTATATTTTGGGCCATTCCCTATAACCTCCTTGTGCAAATTAATTTGCACTTAATAATTTTCTGTCTGGCAGGAATTGTGATCCTGCCCTATGCAAATTGTTATTATTTCAATGCTTCCGCCCCACCAACAATTTCAGAAATTTCCTGAGTAATTGCTGCCTGACGGACACGGTTGTATTTCAGTGTCAAACCATCGATCATCTCATTGGCGTTGGTTGTTGCCGATTCCATGGCGGTTCGACGGGCGCCTTGTTCACTGGCGGCACTTTCGATCATTGCGCCATAGACGGTGCTACTGACAAAGTTCGGAATCAGCTGATTTAGCAGCTCTTCCGGATCGGGCTCATAGAGCATGACGGTCAGATCTTTGCTTCTTCCTTCATTTTCGACCGCTTCCACTTTTTTTGCCGGTTTGAGATCTTCCACGCTGAGAGGAAGTAATTTCATGAGGCTGGCATGTTGTGAAATGGTAGAGATAAATTTGGTGTAGACAACATAAACTTCGTCATAGTCACCTTTTTTAAATCCTTCCATCACTACTGCCGCCACTTCCCGGGCATTAAAAAAGTTTGGTCGTTCGGAAATTCCGAGATATTCACCCTGAATCGTGTAGTCGCGGTTTCTGAAATGATCCCGACCACGAGATCCAACGGCATAAATATAAGCATCTTCTTTGTTTGTTATGTGATCCTCAACCAGTTTGCAAACATTGGCATTGTAACCACCAGCCAGACCCTTATCGCCAGTCAGGACAATATAGGCAACTTTTTTAACGTCACGCTGGTTCATGAAAACATTTCGGGTGCTTCCACTTTTTTCAACAATGCGTCCCATACTTTCAATCATGGCCTCAAAATAAGGGCGACGACCTTCGGCCAGTTCACGGCTTTTTCGCAGTTTAGCCGAAGCCACCAGTTCCATGGCATGGGTGATTTGCTTTGTACTGTTTACACTTTTTATCCGACGTTTAATATCTTGTACATTTTCTGCCACTCAGAATCACCTCCGCTGACAATCTATACAGATTTACTGAAAACTTTTTTATAAGCCTCAATACATTCAGCAAAACCTGCAACAACCTCATCCGAAAGGCCATCCTTACCTTTTGCTTTAGCCATGATTTGTGCATAATTCTTCTGGGCGTATGCAATCAGACCTTTTTCAAACTCACGAATATTTTTAACTTCAATATCTAAAAGGAAACCATTGGTTGCTGCATAAAGAATCAGAACCTGATCTTCAACATTCATTGGATCATATTGATCCTGTTTCAGGATCTCAACGATTCGTTCCCCTTTTGCCAGCTGAGCCTTGGTCGCTTCGTCCAGATCTGATCCAAACTGGGCAAATGATGCCAACTCACGATATTGAGCGTACTCAATTCGCAGTGGTCCGGCAACCTTTTTCATGGATTTAATCTGAGCAGACCCCCCAACTCGCGATACCGAAATCCCCGGGTTAACGGCTGGACGAATACCGGAACGGAAAAGTTCAGCTTCCAGGAAGATCTGACCATCTGTAATCGAAATTACATTGGTTGGGATATAGGCCGAAACGTCACCTGCCTGGGTTTCAATAATTGGCAGAGCAGTGATCGATCCGCCCGCTTTAAGCTTGGCAGCTCGTTCAAGAAGCCGTGAATGGAGGTAAAATACATCCCCTGGATAGGCTTCACGTCCTGGTGGACGACGGAGAATCAGGGACATGGCTCGGTAAGCAACCGCATGTTTTGATAAATCATCATAAATGATCAGAACATCTTTTTGTTCTTCATTCATGAAATATTCCGCCATGGTAACCCCAGCGTATGGTGCCAGGTATTGCAGTGGTGCCAATTGTGAAGCACTGGCTGAAACAACGATGGTATAATCCATGGCGTTGTTTTCTTCCAATTGTCCCACGATCTGGGCAACGGTTGATTCTTTCTGGCCGATGGCAACATAGATACAGATAACATCTTCACCTTTCTGGTTGATGATGGTATCAATCGCCAGTGCGGTTTTACCGGTTTGTCTGTCACCAATGATTAACTCACGTTGACCACGGCCGATGGGAATCATCGAGTCAATCGCTTTATATCCGGTTTGGATCGGTTGATTTACTGATTCACGTTCGATTACCCCAGGTGCTTTAACCTCAACGGGACGATGGTGGTCAGTGGCAATTGGGCCTTTTCCATCAATGGGGAAACCCAAAGCATTAACAACACGGCCAATCATGGCGTCACCAACTGGCACTTCCACAATACGACCGGTACAACGAACAATGTCACCTTCAACGATGTTATCATCATAACCTAAAAGAACACAACCGACGTTATCTTCTTCAAGATTTAATACCATCCCGTAAACCTCGTTCGGGAAAGCTAAAAGCTCACCTGCCATAGCATTTTCAAGACCATGAACACGGGCAACCCCGTCTCCAACTTGAATGACCGTACCGACATCGACGACTTCAAGCTTATCTTGATAACGCTCTATTTCATTTTTAATAATTTGACTTATTTCCTCTGGTCGGAGATTCAACTTTACTCACCTCTTTTTAATGTAGTCTTAGACTGTTCATTTGCGTTTTCATTTGACTTAACTGATTTTTGATGCTCCCATCAATTACCTGATCCCCAACATAAACCACCGCACCACCAAGAATTGAATCATCGATGACATTTTCAAGAATCACCTTTTTATCAAAACGTTTGGCCAGGTTGGCTTCCAAAGCGACCCGAAGGGCTTCGTCCAGGGGTACCACGGTTAGAACCCGGGCTTCCACTGTGTTTTTGTAGGGTAACACCAACTGTTTGAATGTATCGTGGATTTCTAACAGAAATTCAAAACGATTTTTATCCAAAAGAATGTTTAAAAAATTTCTCAAGTACTGATTATATGAGTCTCCAAAAACCCGGCCAAGAACACCTTTCTTTTCAGAAGTATTCATTGAAGGGGTTAACATCAGATTCATTAATCCGGCTTCAGACTTGAAAAGATCAATGACCGAAGAAAACTCATCATACATTCCATCAACAATGTTTTTATCGACGGCAGTGTCGAATAAGGCCTGGGCATATCTTTTCGCTACTAAACTCATTTAGCATCCCCTACCTTATCGATAAAGTCCAGAATCATTTTTTCATGCTGTTTCTGATCCATGGATTTGTGGATAATTTTTTCAGCTGCAAAGAGTGACAGATCCACGATGTTTGATTTAACCTCATTCATCGCTTTACGTTTTTCAACTTCAATTTCAGCCATGGCTTTTTCCATGATCAATTTTGCATCAGCATGAGCCTTTTCGATAATATCGTGTTTTTGAGCCTGTGCTTCTACATTTGCATCACGAATAATTTCACGTTCTTTTGACCGGATATCTGCCAATAAGGTTTCATATTCCTGTTTTAATTTCGCTGCTGCGGCGTTCTTTTCGGTAGCACCTACTATTTCAGCCGAAACATCCTCTTGTCTTTTTGCAATAATATCTTTAACTTTTTCGTAAAAGAATTTTTTTAATAGCAAAAAGAAAATGATAAAGTTAACGATCGTTGCCGCCAAGAGTTTTAAGTCAATTCCAACTAAGCCTGCGTATTCAACCATAATGTTATAGCCCCCTTTCTAATTCATAAGCATTAACGTATTTCATTACAGAATCACCTATTAACCAAGAAAAGGATTGGCAAAAAGTAAAATCAGTGCAACAATCAACCCATAAATACCAGTGGTTTCAGCAACCGCTGCACCAAGAAGCATGGTTCTGACGATGTCACTTTGTGCTTCCGGCTGACGACCAACCGCTTCAGCACCTTTACCAGCGGCAAAACCCTGACCAATACCAGGTCCTACCCCAGCGATCATGGCAATACCGGCACCAATAGCTGAGCATGCTTTAATAAAATCTAAACCTTCCATTTGTGTTTCTTCCTCCTAATTTCAACCGAAATTTAAAATTAATATTAATTAACCAAGAAATGGGTTTGCAAATAATAAGATCAATGCAACAATCAACCCATAAATACCAGTGGTTTCAGCAACCGCTGCACCAAGAAGCATGGTTCTGACGATGTCACTTTGTGCTTCCGGCTGACGACCAACCGCTTCAGCACCTTTACCAGCGGCAAATCCCTGACCAATACCAGGTCCTACCCCAGCGATCATCGCAATACCAGCACCAATGGCTGAACACGCTTTAATAAAATCTAAACCTTCCATAATTAAACGTTCCTCCTAAAAATTTCCTTCCCTTCTAAAAGGGATTCGTAGTGATTAAAATCAGTACGACGATTAACCCATAAAGGGATTCGCAAAGAGCAGAATCAATGCGACGATGAGCCCATAAATACCTGTGGTTTCAGCAACTGCTGCACCAAGTAGCATTGTTCGAATAATATCACTTTGGGAATCGGGCCGAATTCCCACTGCTTCTGCACCTTTACCGGCGGCAAATCCCTGGCCAATACCAGGTCCTACCCCAGCAATCATGGCAGTCCCTGCGCCAATGGCTGAAAATGCTTTGATCACATCAATGCCATCAAACTGGCCGAGAAACTGCAATAAAAAATCTACAATATTCGCATCACCAATCATACCGTTTCCTCCCTTTCTCTCCCATTAATCCATAGCCCCAGAAATAAACACCATGGATAGCATTGTAAAGATAAAGCTTTGCAATAATCCTGAGAAGATATCAAAATAGAAATGGAATGGTACAGGAATTACGATCGGGAAGAACATAAGTCCTGCTAACGCTGAATACAGTAGCGCCATGATAATCCCGCCCCCCAGCAAGTTTCCGAAAAGACGGAACGACAGGGAAACCGGATTGGCAAATTCGCCAATGATATTAATTGGCAGCAAGAACGGCATTGGCTCAAGGAAACCCTTGAGGTAGCCTCCCAACCCCTTTGATTTTAAACCAAAGAACTGGGTCATAAAGAATGTCATCAAAGCCAGGCCAACTGTACAGTTTAAATCGGCTGTCGGAGATCTCAGACCATAGATTCCAGACGTGTTCGAAAACGCAAGAAACATGATTAAAGCAAGCATCCAAGGAGCAAACTTCATCTTATCTTTTCCCATCGTTTGGCCGACTAAACCATCCATAACCGTGACAATGGTTTCAGCAATGACTTGGGCTTTTCCTGGACGCTTTTGCATATTTTTTGTCAAAATAGCACACACAACCAGAATCATCACCATGATTATCCAGGTGTTCACAAGTGTTTGTGTGATTGGGAATCCGTAGATATACCCGTAAATTTTTGGGCCTTCCATTGTTTTTTCACCTCATTGTCCAGACGTTTTAAAATTTAAAACGTCTATTGTGTTTTTGGATTTTTACGCCTCATTGATCAAGACGTTTTTTTTTGATACTGTTGTATTGATTAAAACTGAAATTTTTACGGCAACCAACCCGAGCAGCACACCAATGATGTTTACCCAGGGATTAATAATTGCCACATATATAACAACACCGGTTATCAGGTATCTCAAAAAATATCTGGTCTGAACATATTTTTGAGCCCTCGCCGATGGCATTTTCATTGCCTTGTCAAAGGTTAATTGCATGAGTCGAAAATTGAGAATACTGTAAGCGCCACCAAAGAGAACACCCAGGGCAAATGCCAGGGGATCTTTGGTGAGAAAACTAAACAGCATCAAACCAAGACTGACCAATCCGCTTTCAATCATTATTCGTGTTTCTAAAGATAATTTGTTAAAACTCTGTATCGTTTTCATCGTTTGCATCTTCCTTCTTTATCTGATCCCGATAGTCTTGGGCACGCTTTTTTCTGGCGGCCCGTTCTTCATCCGTCTCATTTTCCTCAGCTATTTTCTGAGCCTTTTCGCTCATCCGCAGGGGGATTACATACATGTTTCGCAAACCAGCCATGACTCCCAGCACCGCTAAAATAATCACCACCATGTTGCCAGTATGAAAATAGAAATCCAGAACCTTGCCGATAAAAATCATAATGCCGACCGGGACAAGGACTGATATCCCAATCTGTGAGATCATCGCCAGGTATTTATAAGGTTTCTCTTTTTCCCGCTTCATTCAACACTCCAAACCTTTGCAGTAATATTTCGCTACATTCCTGTTATTTTTTGCCATCTCATTTGTTAATTAATCTACAAACTAAAAGAAAAAGCTAATATTTATCCTTTTCCGTGAAATCTTTTACATATAGTATCACAATTTTATAGACTTGTATATACAGCAAATCTATTTTTTTGTTATTTTGAATATTTTTTTTCGATGGCTGTAATTCCATCGATCCGTCGTTGATGACGGTCTCCACCAAACTCCGTTTCCAGCCAGACTTTGACAATCCGCAATGCCAGACCCTCGCCCAAAACTCGGGCTCCCAACACCAGGACGTTGGCGTCATTGTGTTCTCTTGACATTTCAGCCATAAACTCATTGGTACACAAAGCACCCCGGATACCAGGCACCTTGTTAACCGCCATGGAGATCCCCAGACCTGTTCCGCAAATTGCGATGCCCCGATCACAGTCTCCAAAGCTGACTGCTTCGCCAACCCGTTGCCCGTAAATGGGGTAGTCACAAGAATCGGCTGTTTCGGTTCCGAAATCAACCACCTCGTGTCCCTGTTCGATTAAAAATGGTTTAATGACCGCTTTTAATGCCAGTCCCCCATGATCTGATCCAATTGCAAGTTTCATTCTTATTTTCCTTCCTATTTATATAAAGGCATAGCCAGCCGCCTTATACAGCCGATTAATTAATGCCAATGTTTCATTGTTCAAGGGAATATCTTCGGCAAATATTTTTTCAACACCCAATTCATCAAAGGTACGAAGACGTGAAAAAAGGTTCTTGGCCATCTCTTTGGGATCATTTCGGCTGCCCAGGGAAATAATCAGCCCTTCCCGATAAAAGCCCATGGTTTCATCGCTGGCCAGCACCCCAATGGTCATCGCCTTTCCTTTGTGATGCGAAAGCGCCCGGTTAATCTTGTCCCGGATTTCTTCCGGACTTCCCTTAACCACAACCAGTTCACCCTTGGGTGAATAGTGGGTGTATTTCATCCCTGGGGATGAAATCTTTTCCGGCACCACATTTTCGGTTACATTGGCAGAAACCGCCACCTCACCTAAAATTTCTCGTAGTTCTGCCAGAGTAATATCCCCTGGCCGCAACACTACTGGCGGCTCCACTGTCATATCAATCACTGTGGATTCCAAACCCAGCTCCGTATCTGCAGATAGAATCATGCCATCAACCCGACCATCCAGATCTTCCAGGACATGCTTTCCCTGGGTTGGACTGGGGCGACCTGAACGATTGGCACTGGGTGCAGCAATCGGGCAGCCAGCCATTTTGATAAAGGCTTGGGCAATCGGATGATCCGGAAAGCGAACCCCCACCGTATTCAATCCACCGGTTACCTCGGTTGGAATGGTGACCGCTTTTTCCATAATAATTGTCAAAGGACCTGGCCAAAACACCTTCATTAGTGTTTCCGCCTTTGCTGGAATATTGGCAACCAATGGCTTCACCGCATCCAAGCTGGCGATATGAACAATCAACGGATTATCATCCGGCCTGCCCTTGGCCGCAAAGATCTTTTTAATCGCCTGGGGATTTAATGCATCGGCACCCAGGCCATAAACTGTTTCGGTGGGAAATACCACTGTGCCCCCAGCTCTGATTAGACTGGCGACCGCTTCCAAGTCCGCTAAAGTCGACTCATCAAGCACTTCTATATTTATTATTTTTGTTTTCATGATTGTATCCATTTTTCTTAAGTCATCATCACAAATTAAATTTTATTCAGCCTCACTTAACAGCTTTTGTTTCAGCGCCCAAAGCTTTTCAGATAAATCGACATGATAAACATGGGGATTGACCATCCGCTTAAACGCTGGCCATAAACTATTTTTTTCATCTTTTAAGTGCTGTTGAATCTCTGCAATCGTCGGCGATTGATAAACACAGTTTCCATTGATAAAAACCGGCACCAGCAGTTCCCGGATATAATAATCATTGATGATTCGTTTTTTCCAGGTATGCACCGGATGAAAAATAGTCAGTGGTTCATCTTCATTGATGGTTTCATCTTCCAGGGTAATCAGATCCGCCAGGGCCATCCCATTACTCTTCCCATAGATACGATAGATTTTTTTGTATCCGGGATTGGTGATCTTTTCGGGATCGTTGGAAACCTTCAGTTTTGCTTTGCCGGAAATCACCGACAGTTTATACACACCACCCAAAGCTGGACAATCATAGGCGGTAATCAACTTGGTGCCAACACCCCAAGAATTGATTTTTGCCCCCTGGCTTTTTAAATCTTTGATCAGATGTTCATCCAGATCTGATGAAGCCACAATCCCGGCATCGTGAAGTCCGGCTTCATCGAGCATTTTTCGGGCTTCAATACTGAAATATGCCAAATCCCCGGAATCGATCCGAATTCCATAGCGACCAGTAATCGCCCCTTCAGCCAGGGCTTTTTTAAAAACCTTGATGGCGTTGGGCACTCCCTTTTCCAGGGTATTGTAGGTATCCACCAACAGGGTGGCATTATCGGGATTATATTTAACATATTTTTCAAATGCTTCCAGCTCGGTGTCGTAGCTGAGAATAAAACTGTGGCTCATGGTTCCCATCGCCGGCCGATTAAGCATTGCTTCGGTTTCCACCACACTGGTTCCGGCACAGCCACCAATAACGGCGGCCCGGGCACCATAAAAACCGGCTTCAGTTCCGTGGGCTCGGCGTAACCCAAACTCCATTACCACATCGCCCCGGGCTTCTTCAATGATCCGGGCGGCCTTGGTGGCAATCAGGGTCTGATGATTGACAATGCTCAAAATCGTGGTTTCAACAATCTGGGCTTGAATCAGCGGCGCTTTGACCCGAATAATCGGTTCCATCGGAAAAATAATACTCCCTTCCGGAATGGCAAAAATTTCCCCTTCGAATTTAAAGTTCTCCAGATAAGCTAAAAAAGCGGGTGAAAATTCAGGATGATTTTTTTTCAGTAATGCCGTGTCTTCACTGGTAAACCGGATGCCCTTGATGTATTCAATCACCTGCTCTAATCCGGCTACAACAGTGTAACCCCCAGCAAATGGGTTGTTTCTAATAAAAACGTCAAAGACTGCTTCTTCTTTTTCTTTACCATCCTGAACGTATACATTTCCCATGGTAAATTGGTATAAGTCCGTTGCAAGCTGAAGCTTTCGGTCAAATTGCATACTAAATTCTCCTTCTTTTCACATTGCATATTATTCTACCACTTTATTAGGGTAAAATACAAACTTTTTCAATATAAATATTTGCAGGTCAATCCCGGTTTTTGCCCGATTTTTCCACGTTTTCGCTGAAATCCTTTGCTAATATTCTCCTTGTTAATAAATATACAATTGCGATAATAAATTCTTGTGGTAATTTTTGGCAAAAAAAAGAAATGCTCTCGCATTTCATTTTTTTTTACGAATTATTTTACCAATCAGCCACAACTATCACAATCGCCGCTACAATCGCTATCATCGCAGTCGTTCCCTTTCACTTCCTCACCAAAGCCCAAAAACACAGTTTTTCCCCGCTTTTCCCGTTCCGCATAAATTTCAAGATCGCTCCAGGGCAATCCCGCCCATTTTGCCAGAGCAAAATCAGTGGGGTATTTTCCCATCATTTCGATTTTTCCATCAACAATGGTCAATGGCAAACACTCAATCCCCTTGGTGGCAATGGCTTCTTTGACAATAAAGCTTTCCATAAAGGACGGCATATCATCCATCACATTATAGCGGGTTACCGAAACACCCCGTTCTCTTAAATCCTTTACCATATGCTCAATACGCAGCAGGTCAGCCTCGATCATCGGGTCACAAATGCCGCCGGCACAGCCAGCTGGTTCGTAAAATTCTACTTTTTTCATATTTCCTCCTTAATTTTATGCTTTGCAAGAAATTTTAAATCTATTCTTCGTTCTTCAACTGTTTAAGATCTGTCTAATGCCATTCACAAAACACCTGAAACTTGGAGAGATATTTCTTTCTATATCCATAAATTCACCGATTTTTCTGGCACCTGAAATTTGCTGATGTTCCTGAAACAACTTTCTCAGCTCATCCTTAGGATTTCCGATTGCGTCAGGATTTCTGTATTTATTTTTAGTCGCTAGCTTATTCACATTTTTACCATAAGCTTTTGACACAGCTGTCAAATCACCAAAATACCAAGCTTCCATCTCATGACAGGCAATCCTTATTAAAACATCATCTTTTGAGCCCTGACATAAGCCTCTTATATGTTTTTTTAATTCTATACAATCCCAACTATCCTGATCATGTACAATTACAAATTTTGCTGATGGATCATTCCATCCCTTTAGTTTATTCGGTATTGATTTCTGCAAATCACTTTTTCCTCGATGAGGAATCGTAATAAAACCAACTTCTGGAGGAAGTATTTTAGGAAGCAGTATTTCCAAAAGCTCAGCCATCGATTTTTCTTCCAGTAAAAACACCAACATCATATGACTTTCTCCAGCAAGCCTTGACGCCATATATCACCAAGAAAATCACCACTTTCAAACAATGACTTGATCAAATCATTGTTTGATGCCTTTTTTATCTCCGTGAAGCCATTATTTTTAACCAGACAATAAAGTTCATCAAGTTCAACTGCATCTAAGAAATCCGGTGAGTGGGTGGATATAAAAACCTGACCTTCATTGACAGAATACAATCTGAACTCCTCAGCCAGTTCACTCAAGAGTTGTGGGTAAAGTTGGTTTTCCGGTTCCTCGACGCATAACAGCGCATGATGTGATGGATCATTCAAAAGAATTAAATAGGTGAACATCTTAATCGTTCCATCAGACATGTAACGGGAAATAAATGGATCTTTGAAATTCCCATCCTGAAAGCGTAAAACAATTCGCCCATCCGTTGTTTCCTGAGCCTCTACGTTTGTAATTCCCGGTATTCTCTCTTTCATTGTTTCTAGAATGTTCTCAAAAACGCTGTAATAGTTTTCATACAAATATTTCGCTACAAGCGCCAGATTGTCTCCCGTTCTTGATAATTGTTCACTGTAACCAGCATCCCGGGGTATCCGTGCATCCTCAATTTGAAAATCCGATACATACCAATCCTCAATCAAACGTCGCAACTGCGATACTGCCACAAATTCCTTAAACTGTCCCAATCCCTTGATCGCCAGGATATCTGGGGAATCCAGTTTTTGTTCTTTTCGGCTGGCATTTTTAACATCATCATAAGTATTTAATTCGCCTACTGCCGCCGTTCCTTCGCCATAAGCGAAATCCAGAACTTTCCAAGGCGAACCCACTTGACCGCGTCTGAACCGCAGCACCTCTTTTTTTATGATCGGGTTCTTTTTTTCATCCAAACTCACAACGAGTTCATAGGTAATTAGTGGCTCCTCTGCCGAAGGTCGAAACTTTATTTCAAATTCGATATCACCCTTTTCGCCCCGGGAAATCACCTCATTAAAACCGCCGCGTTTCGCCAGTGCCGCTCTGATATTCGTCATCAAGGCATCATTTAGAAAACCAAATACATCAAACAAGGTTGATTTACCCGAACCATTCACCCCGAGAAAAACCGCCATGCTGGGGATCTCCTTGATTTCAACGTCTCGTAATACTTTGTAGTTTTTGATTTTTATGGATTCGATTTTCATTTAATCAGCCTCACTGCATTGATTTTCTCTATTTCATACGGTTTTATTATAGCAGATATCTCTGGCATCATCAATTTTTTCAATCAAGTCCCAATCCCAATGGCAATAAGGTCCTCCGGTTGTCAATGATGATCATAAGTTTGTAAGTTAGTGGCAGGCACGATTATTTGTTTATCATCATTATAATTGATTCGCCTTTAAAAGACTATTGAATTTGATAGTGCTGTTTGGGAAAAGTTAGTGGAGGTACGGGTGTACTCTGGATAAATTTATAAATTGGTGATAGGTACGCCCACTTTTGTCTCCTTTAATTTGGCGCTATATCCAGAATTATTCCGTCATGGTTATCGCAATAAACATACATATTATAGTTATCTAATTGAATATAATAGTTTCCGCCATCCTGACATAAACCACTAATCATTTTTCGCCCATCTATCTCAATTATTTTAATTTTTGATGATGGATCATTGACCTCAACTCCATATTCTTCCTTAATAGCCTGAAAAAATATTTTGTTCATTAAATCAACATCAGCCGTATTAGTCCGTTCTATTTTGACTACCCTGGTTGGTGAATCAGTCAGTTTTTTTTGCGCTTCCTGACAGTCCCGAGTCAGCATTTCGGTACGAGTGCGACATTCGCTTTCTTGTGTCTTATCAATAAAGCCGATAAATGTCGGAATGGTAAAGGCTGCTAAGATAGCGATTATGGTCAAGATCACTATCACCTCTATCAGCGTAAAGCCTTTTCTTCCCCTTTCTGAACGCACTCTTCTCATAATCGAGTTTCACCTTTCTTTTTCAATAATCTTTAATTCTATTCCCAAAATAACAATTTCAATAATCAAATAGCAAAACCAGATATTTTTTATCAGTACCACCATTATCATTTAAATAAATTTTACCCGATGCCTTAATTAAATCCGAAGAAATGTTGTTTCTTGATGATTTAATGTTATTCATTGCAACACCGCTCTGCACAGTACTCATTGTTGTATCTTTTGGAATCAAATCATAATTCATAATGTAAACATCTGATATTGCCGGACTACCTTTCCGACTGGCTAACAGACCGATCTCAGAGATCTGATCAATCGTATTCACCGTCTTCACATATTGCTTTTTGTCCCCAGATAAAACTGCAGCACCACTTTGATCAACAACTAGTGAAACAATAACCTCTTCACAGCTACCATCAAGCTTAAACCCAATACTATAACTTTCTTTTAACTCCGTGTTGGGTTGATTCGATAGGTAAACACCAGTTGCAATCGGTAAGGCTTTTTGGATATTTACTTCTGTATTTGTTATTGTTCCTTGCTTGACACTGACATTCTCAGCTCTCTTAAAAACATTATTTCCGATGAAAAACACCGATGCAACTGATAAAAACAAGATGCCCATAACCAACATTGAAACAATAACCTCAACTAAAGTGAAGCCGCAGGTATTGGTTGATTTCCCTTTCATATGACAGCCCCTTTATTTGCAAAAGCGGTATAATTAATTTCCGCTCCATTCCCATAGTAGCTGCGGTAATAAATATAATACCCCTTGCCAGAATTAACAATGCGGTATTGCCTCATCCTTTCTGACCCATCCCATCCGCTAAAGGCACTGCCCGCATTTGTCGCTCCATCAATCTTGACTTGATTTGGTGCAGCGCCTTCTTCAAGCTGTGAAATAATCGAGTCTACAATATCCTGTCCAGCCGCTGCTTCATTATTTTTAGCATCACTAGCAATAATTGTGTTTTGACTAAAAAGCAACGATGAAAACATAAATAGAAAGACGATGGTAATGATGGCAAACCCGACTATCAGCTCAATAATCGTAACACCGGATTCACTTTTCAGTGCTTTATACATATTGGCCTCCCTAATAATAAACACCTGCATCATTAACAGATTTAATCTCACCTGTCTCGGTTGAACTTGATCCACCTGTTCCCGGAATCGTAATTTTACCCGGCCCCTGATAAGGTAGCTTTGTTTTCTCATCCAACGTTTTAAGCGATTCACCCGCAACGATTTTATAAATTCCGTTTCCGATCTGATATAGATAACCACCGGAACCAACAGCTTTACTATCTGTCCAGGATATAAGTCCCTTAATATAAAAATCGGTGCCTGTGCCACTATTTATGCCCCCAAATGAAACTGTCGAATTCCCCCAATCCCCATGAGTAATCACGTCGGAATCGAGATATATTTTGTCCGCATTAAAATCTAACCGACAATTTGTTTCAAAGGTGATAACGCCTTGCATAATAATATTTTCTGCATTATTAAAGCGTACCTCAGCATTTTTTTGATAGTATCCTCCCGCAAAAATAAAATTCCCTTTGTCAGGAAAGCTTTGACATGTAAACACCACCAAAATATCTCCACCAGTTAATTTTGTCATTCCCCCGGCATATAGGTACTGGACATCAATCACACTATTTCGGTTCACATCACTATCGAGCGTAAAATTGTTGGCAATTTTAACCACTTGCGCATGAATATCAATGATTCCCTTGGTATTGAATGTTAAATTAGCGCATTCAAACCAATAGAGATTATTAAGCCTAAATAAGCCTGCTCCATTATGATATACATCACCTTTGACTATAAATTGGCTTCCACCACTGGATGATCCATTTACAGTAAAATTCGTACCATTTTTTATGTCAACTTTTTGACTTTCCAAATATTTTATTCCGTTAAATTCTAATACTGCTCCAGACGAAGATGCTACGATTGCCCCTTTAACCCACGTATAGTCTGAATTAACAATCAGAGTCCCTCCGCTAGCTACATTTACATTGCCTTTTACAACCAATCTTTCAGCATTTATTGTCACCTTTGAGCCAACACTGACATTTAAGTCTCCGTTTACATACATTGTTTTGACAGCATCGTACTCATATTGAGCCTTGGTCATTGTCGGAAGGTTCGTCGTTTCTATGTTCTCAGCTTGAAAACTGACTTTATTATTCTCGCTCCATACATCTGAATATGATAATTTGAGGTTGCTTCCAGTTTTGGGGACGTTAAGAACCCAGTTCCCACTTGCTTTTGTACCATGAATAACCGATGTTGGTGAGGTACTGGAGAAATAAAGATCAGAACCCCCTATTTCTTTTGAATACCAGGTAAAAATTACATTTCCATAAATCCAGCCCAATGCATTAGGCGCTTCAAGTTCCGCTTCTGATGGTGGAATAACTCCTCCTGGTGGCGTGCCTGTTCCTGCTGTTTCTTTATAAGTATAACTAAAACCAGTTTTATAGTTTAATTGTCTACCTAAATTCTCTGTAGTAACCTCAAAATGATAGTCCAGAGGATTCCCTGCTGTCGCATCACTGTCAGAAAAATCTTCAATCAATTCAGCGCTCCCTAATCGTTCTTCCCCAGGATTGACACTCTCGCCAACATTAACCCTTCTTAATTGTAGCGTATCGCTAGACGCTGTCCTGGGCGACCCATAAACATAAAACAAAACGCCACCTTCCGGTCTTACATAGCCTGCTTTATCGCGATTGAACTCATAATCTGCTTTAATTTTATCAAACTCTTCGGTAATTTCGATTCGTGCGAATTCAATCACCGACTTGGCATCCAGATAAGCCTGTCGATCCTCAACCGTTCTTTGCGTATACTGAACACCACTAACAGCAACCATCGATAATATCCCGATCAGCATAGCAATAATCAGACTGACAATTAAAACAAATGGCAACGAGCTACCTCTGTTGTTTCTTAATATTTCTTTTAAACGCATCATTGTGGTCACCTTCACCCGATTCTACATTAAGTACTCAATATCCGAAGCAATTCAAAGCGTAAATACGGAACAAAATCAGTAGTCTTATTTGGCCATCATATAAACCTCAAAGGTCACATTAATCGCCACCTTACCGCTGTCCAGTTTGGCGATCCCCGCAGCGACAGCGCTTGTCGTGCTTGAGCTGCTGGTTGACCCGGTGGTCGTCGTTTCCGGTCTAATCTCAAAGGCCGTAATCACCATGTCCGGTCGGGTTGCCACGGCATCAAGCAACCGGTAAAAATTAGCCTGAGTGCCGGTCACTTCCATATTGACCACGCCAATCAGGGTTTGGACCCCAGCGGTATCAACGGCACTATTTGTTGTTTCGGTCGTTTCCGATGTCTCCGTCGTTTCAGTATCAGTGGTTTCGGTGGTTGTGGTTGTTCCACTGGTATCACCGGTACTATTCGTGGTGGCGGAATCTTCAGTGCTGGTCTCCGTTGTCATATTGGTGGTGCTTTCTGTTTCACCTGCTGCTGATGCGGTATCTTCTGAAGTATAGGGAACAAAACTCAGCACATCTGCCATGCCGTTACTGGCAATCGACAACACCCGGGGCGATAAACTGTAATCCAGACACAGCTGGGTCAATAGCATATCGAGCCCTTCATTTGGCAGCTGCTGGGGGAAAACGGCTTGCATACTGGTCAATGTCACGGTTGCCGCATCACGGGCTTCCATGGTAGACGGAATGGCATCAATCGCCATTTCCATCGATTCTTTGGTGAACTGGGCCTCGGCAGCCTGATCGTTCACTACCTGAAAGCTTTGAATACTTGGTAATACCACAAAATAAATCCCAAAAAAGCCGATCAATGCGCATCCCAGAATATAAATCAACAATTTTTCCCGCTTGGTCAATTTTTTCATTGGGCCGCACCTGCTTTCAGATAGGCGTCAGCCGAAAAACCATAGCCCAGAATCGTGTTGGTTGTACTGGAATTCGTCGCCGTGCTGCTGGTTGTTCCGGTGGTTGTGGTGGTGCTGGTCGTCGTTGTCTGGGTTCCACTGACCTGGGCATAGCCGGTGTAATCCACCTGAGTGAAGTAGCCGGTACTTTTTAAGCGCTCGATATAGCGGGCCGCTTCCTTTTCGTTATTGGCGGTGGCTTCGATATGGATGGCTCCGGTAATACCATCATATGCCAGCGCATTTAGCGTTATTACTCCGTTGCCCTGGGTTGCCAGGCTGTTCATCATCGCCGAGACCAGATCAGGATTGCTGTTAACTGCTGCAGTGATCATTTCAATATTATCAATCTCAGTCTGAATGCTATCGACTTCATCCGTCAGTTCCTTTGCCTGTAGATACTCCGCCTGATTGTTGGGATCACTGATATAAGCATTGGATTCCTCCAGACTTTTCTGGGCGCTGTATTTCAACCCAAAGAACACTCCAAAGGTGATCAGAAAAACCAGAATCATGGCCGCAGGAAGAATCAGGGCCTTATATTCAAACGGCAGCGCTTTTTTGGCAGCATTGCTTTTGCGGTAGGCAGAAAAAAGGTTGAGGGGTCTGGATCCCGAAAAAAAACCGGCAATGGGGTATATATAGTTGCCAAAATCAAATATTTCATCCATTACAAAACTGTTTTTGACATTGGGGGTCTGGGGCAAAGCAAACACACTCAAATCCGGATCAAAGTTTAACGCCTTAATTCCCTCCAGTTCATATTCATCCAGGCCAGCATAGAGACTCATATTTAAAGGGTGTTCGGATTTTTGGGATTTGTTAAACTGAATCAGCGATGACAGTTTTCCAGTCAGTTCCTGGGCAAAGGCTTCGGTGCCCCGCTCGGCCAGCAGCCGAGAACGGGTCGAAAAAATAAAGATACCATTCTCAAACAAGAGCGAAACCAGATTTTTACCATCCAGAATATTGATGGCAAAGGTCATTCCCCGAAAATCCCGGGTGGCCGTGACATACTGAATGATCGTGTTGAGCCCTACGTCAATGCTCTGAATTTGAATTTTGAGGCTGGCAAAAAGCGCCACATAGGATTCGATGACCCGTTTTTCAATCCCACAACAAAAGATATGATTGCCACTCAATCCGGGAATCGGGGTGTAGTCCACCACCAGCTCATCATAATTTCCTGCGGACTCATCAAACTCGCCAGCCGCCAGAGCCTCCAGTTCCCGGGGCTTAAGCTTGGGCACCTCCACGGTTTTGGTGAGGATCAGGCTGCTGTCGATGATCAGTTTCATATTTTTAAAGAGCTTGGGACTCTCCTTAAGCGCTTCGGTGATCGCTTCCCTGAACACCTCTTCATTGGTAATGACCCCATTGATCAGGGCCCCGGCCTCAACCGGTACTGTTTTATAGTTGGTGATGGTCAGTCGGCCCTTCTTGACGATCCCCTTGAGGACCTGAATGCCATCATTGGAAAAATAGACGAGTGTCTGCATAAAAAGCCTTCCTATCCGATATTTTGGTATAAGGTCATAATTGGGAGCATGACGGATAACATGATCCCGCCAACGATGCTGGCCATGATGATGATCATCACCGGTTCAATAAAGGTGACCAGCCGGGTGGTGGCCATTTCAGCCTCGTAATCAAAGGAATCGGCCACCGATTCCAGCATACTGTCAAGATTCCCGGATTCCTCACCGATATAAATGGTCGACACCAGCTTGGCATCAAAGCCGTCAATTAATTTGATTGAGGCCGACAGGGGTTCGCCATTTCTGACCTGTTCAATGGCCTGGGGAAACTGGGACTGCAGATAGCTGTTACCAATGGTGGCACCACTGATGGTCAGGGCGTTGATCATCGCCAGACCGCTGGAGTAAAGGGAACTCAGGGTTCTCGCAAAACGGGCGGTATAAATGATTTTCATCAGCTTGCCGATCTTGGGGATTTTGAGTTTAAAGTGATCCAGGGCTTTTTTGACCTGGGGAATCGTCGCTAAAAAGCCACCCAGCACAATAACAACCAATAAACCGATAATATAGATATACCAGTAGTTGGTCATGGAATTACTGATATTAATCATCAGCTGGGTAATTGCCGGTAGTTCAATCCCTTCAAAAAGGGTAAAAAACTGGGGCAGAATCAGGGTAAAGATCAGCACCACCACCGCCACGGTGATAAAAAAGAGAATCACCGGGTAGGTCATGGCGCTTTTAATTTTGCCCCGGAGTTTGTGTTCCTTCTCATAATGATCGGCCATTTTCCGGGCCGTACCCTCCATCTGACCGCTGGCCTCGCCGGATTTATACATGTTAATCAAAAGCTCCGGAAACGAACCCTCGGTTAATTCCATGGCATAGGAGAGGGTATTCCCCCGTTGGATCTCCTGATACAAAAGCCCATAAACTTTTTTAATGGCCGGCTTGATGTCCCGCTCTTCCATGATCTTGATGGCCCGGATCATCGTGATGCCCGATCCCAGCATGCTGGCAATCTGGCGGGAAAAATCGGACAGCTCCATCGGCTTGAGTTTATAAGCCTTATGATGCTCCTGGATCTCATTAATTTTCAGGGCAAACTCATTGTTCTGCCGCAGGGTGCGCCGCACCGTCTCAGCTGATGCGGCTTCCATGGTGCCCTTGATAAGCTGGGACTGTAAATTTTTTGCTGTATATTTATAAACCGGCATAGGCCCTCCGTTGTTCGTGTTGATTCATCAACTGCCGCGAGCTTCGCTGCCAGTTTGCACGAAACAATCTCTACACTGTACGGCGTACAGGCTAACGCCTGTTCGCCTACACGTTACAAGATTGTTTGTGAAACTGACATCAAAGCAAATCTTGTTCGCAACTTTTATTAGCTAGTCTAAAATATTATAACCCAAACAGGTTAAGATACCAATATATTATTATATCACCAAATAGCAGCCCTGTCATGATGCCGATGCATAAATAGGGGCCGAAGGCCATATGTTTATCAGCCGTTTTTTTAACCAGCAGATAAACGGCCACCACCCCACCCAGGATGATCCCAATAAAGGCCGCCAGCAGGGTGTTACCCCAGCCCAGCATAAAGCCGGCCACCGCCATCAGTTTGATATCCCCGCCACCAAAGGCGTCGGGGATAAAGAGTGCCAGCGCCAGCATCGGCAGGCTGATGATAAAGATGCCAATGACCCGGGACAGCAGCCCGACTTCAGGGAAAGCAAAAAAACTGAGCAGCGCCGGGGCCATCAGGGCAATGACCAGACCGTTGGGAATAAGCATCGTATCAAAATCAATCATCGTAATGCAGATTAAAATCGCCCCGGCGGCAAACACCACCAGCCACGCAAAGGAAAAACCGTAGACCGCAAAGATCAGCGCTGCCAGCAGCCCACTAAACAGTTCCACCAGGGGATAACGGATCGAGATGGGTTCGTCACAATCGGCACATTTACCCCGCAGCCAGAGATAGCTAAACAGCGGAATATTGTGATAACCCTTGATTTGGGCATGGCAGTTCGGGCAGAAAGACCGGCCGTTAGCCACCGAAATTTCCAGCGGCACCCGATAAATAACGACGTTAAGAAAACTGCCGATCACGATGCCAATGACAAAGATATAGAGATAAAGAATAAATTGAATCAGGGCAACCATCGGCGTTTTCCTTTCGCATTAATTTTCTTTGGTAACTTCAAGGTTTCCGGGGGCATAGCTGGTGACCCGTCCGCCCCGGCGATAGACAATATAATCGATGGTGGCATCCCGGTTTTCATCAACCACAGTGATGACCGCATCCTGATTGACCTCAACACCAATAAAATCAAGCAGATCAGCCTGCACCGGCACCTGGTAGTGACCAGTCGCCGCCGACTCAATGGCTCTGGCCTGGGCGGCCAGATAGACCAACCGGGCACTGGCGGCATCGGCGCTGTGCTGGCTACTCAGTACCAGACCGGCAATAATCACCACCACGAAAAACAGGATACTGACCACCGCCAGGGGAAAGCCCCGGTCAAAGGCGACGGACTCGTTTTTAGTAGGAGGAAACTGATATTTGGCAATGGGGTTCACGGTTTACCTCCCGAAAATGTGAAGCTGCCAACCTTAAAATTTAACAGCGATGATTGACGACAAAACGTTGGTTAATTTTACCATGTGATCCGCCAGATTGGCTTAAAGGAATGTAAAGATTTGGCTTTTTTTAGTGGTAGTTGGAAAAAGCGTTCATAAACTGCCGATGTCGGCGCCATTCGGTTATGAGGTTTTTTGAGTAAGACAACGATGGGCTAAGAGCTCCTTAGACAGCGCAAATAAAAAATCTCCCCATCCCCGCAAACCCGATGACGGGTTTGCGCCTGGGAGGGGAGAAAATATCCTATGGCGCTAGGATGTTTTAACGAATAATTTAATTACTAAAAGTCGCTTCTCCATTTTCAATAGTAATCGTTCTTGCTGGAGTTGTATTGGGAATTGTATAAACAATTTTTCCAATCTTGCCTGTTGCATTATCTTTATCAGCACCAGCACCACCAACCGCAGTTGCAGTAGTTACCCATGAGGCACCATTTGAAATATCATTTCCTAGCATTTTTTTCATTCCAACGTTAGTGACTGTTGTAGTAGTTCCATTAGAAGACCCAGAAAGAGCTGTACCAAGCGTTGCTGCCACAACTGCTGCTTTGCTACTGGCAACCTCTTCAGTTGCAGATGCTTGTGCGGCGACGTAGATTTCTCTTGCTTCCGCTAGATAAGCCTTATCTTTGGCATCGTTCACAAATCCCAACATCGTCGGTATCGTAAACGCCGCCAAGATCGCCAGGATCACCAGCACCACAATAATTTCCACCAGGGTAAACCCTTTTCTACTTTTCCGTATCTTATTAATCAGTTCCATTTTTTGCTCCTTATTTGTTTTTTTATGCTCTATATGATCATCTGCGCCGGCGATGATTAATATACCTATTTTTTTGTATGACTGACTGGTAAATGATAATGATTATCTCACACTTCTCCTTAAGCTGCCTTAATCCCGCTCCATTATTGCCAATTTTTTTGTCAAAAAAAGCCGCACTCTCACCGTGCGGCAACTGGCTGTCGTAGCGTGGTGGTTTGGTGGCCCGACCACGGCTTTAGACCCTTTAGCTTTGCGTCCCAGGGTTTCCCCTGCTTTGCCTTTTTCTGATTTTACTTTGCTTTAATCTTAGTTGATAGCCGATAAAAAGTCAAGTTAATATTTTACACTTTTGTGACATATCCTTTGTATTTTAGATGACTTTTTGCGGTTCTAGCATTGTTCTTTTTAGCATCGTTTTGAGGTGCTTGCGTTAGAAAACATAACAACCCGCTTTAATCTGCCCGCTTTAAAAACCTGCCCGTCATTTCTATCCATCATTTCAACTTTTAGGCACAAAAAAAAGCCACATCTCGTGTGGCAGCTGGCTGTCCTATTATCTGGCGTATAAACCGCCACCATAACGTAGACCCTGAAGCTTTGCGTCACAGACTTTCATCTGATTTGCTCTTCGCTCTCTTAGGGTAATTCTTTTTCAATTAAAAGTCAAGTTAATCTTTTTACAAATTTTTAATGGCCGGAGGTGATTTTTGGGGCCGTCCCTTCTCAATTGCTCAGTTTGTGAACAGGTCTCTCGTTCTTCAGCGGCATGGGGGCCGCTCATACGTGTGATCAGTGCTTTTTTCGTGAATATCTTCAAATTTACAAAAATATCGGAAGGGGTTGTTTGGCTTATTAGAGCCATCGGAAGGGATGGAAGGGGTTGTTCCTATTATGGCAGAAATTCGAAAAAATTTTTATAATATCATTAGCGAATTTCCGGGGGTCAACCCCTTCACCCCTTCCGAAACAGCTGGCGCATCGCTGCCGGACTGACCAGTCAGTGTTGCCGAAAATTCGAAATTGCCGCAATAAAATATCGATTGGATTGTGATGGTTTTGGCGTTCGTTTATAATAATCCACTGCGTCCGGGCGGTTACGAACCGCCCCTACAAATTATAATTGACGTTATTTTAATAACAGGCTACCGCCCAAAATACTGATTAAACTCCTGCTTGTCACTGGCCCACTCCAGGCCGACTTCGTAGCTTATTTTCTGGTCGCGGACCAGCATGGCCAGGTCCGCATTAAGGGTTTTCATCCCATCCCGGCCACCGGTTTGCATCACCGAGGCCAGCTGGTGGGTTTTGTTTTCGCGGATCAAATTAAGCACTGCATCAGTCCCAATCAGCACCTCCAGAGCGGCCATCCGGCCCTCGCCATCGGCCAGGGGCACCAGCTGCTGGGTGACGACCCCCTTTAAAATGCTGGACAGCTGGGTGCGGATCTGCTGCTGGCTGTGGGGGGGGAAGACGTCAATGATCCGGTCGATGGTATTGGCAGCGCCGATGGTATGCAGGGTCGACAGCACCAGATGGCCGGTTTCGGCTGCGGTGACGGCGGCCGATACCGTTTCGTAGTCCCGCATTTCCCCCACCAGAATAACATCCGGGTCTTCCCGCAGGGACGAGCGCAAAGCGGCGGCAAAGGAGCTGGCATCGACGCCGATTTCCCGCTGATGAACAATGCTGTGCTTGTGTGTATGCTTATACTCCACCGGGTCTTCAATGGTTAAGATATGGACCGCCCGGTTGACATTGATGTAGTCAATCATCGAGGCCAGAGTGGTGGATTTCCCGCTACCAGTGGGGCCAGTAATCAGAATCAGACCCCGGGGCTCCGAAGCCAGCTTGCGGATAATCGGCGGCAGCTTGAGCTCCTCAAAGCTGGGAATGGTATCGTTGAGCAGGCGGATGGCGGCGGCATAGCTGCCCTGCTGTTTATAGATATTGACACGTTGCCGCAATCCTTCCGGGGTGACATGGCAAAAATCCAGGTCGGCACCCTCTTCCAGCTTTTTTCGCTCCGCCGGGGTCAGAATGCTGAAAATCAGTTGTTCAATAATCTGCGGGTTGTGCTCAAAATCACTCTGATAGAGCCGGCCATTTTTGCGAAAAACCGGGGGTAGCTCCCGGGATAAATGAATATCCGAACAGTCGTTGCGACGGCCATAGTTGACCAGATCTAAAAAACGCATTCTCAGGCTCCTCCCTATTCTACATAGTATGATAATTTAAGAAATTCTTCCATCGAGGTGATCCCCTGGATGGTCAGATTGGCAACGCTTTTACGCAGCGGAATCAGCTTCCCGGTTTGTTCCACATAGTTGTAAATATCCTCAATCGGTTCGCGCCTTGAAATCAGATTGCGGATGGTTTTATCAATCGCCAGAATTTCATGGATGGCGGTTCGACCCTTATAGCCGGTATTGTTGCAGATATGGCAACCCCGACCCCGGTAGAGGGTGGTCAGGCGCGGTTCCGCCAGCAGCTCTTTTTCGATCTCGGAGGGCACATAGGCTTCGCGGCAGTTGGGACAGATTTTCTTGACCAGTCGCTGGGCCACCACCCCGGTCAGGGAGTTGGCCACCAGATAGGGTTCGACGCCCATATCCTGGAGCCGGACCACCGCCGAAACGGCATCGTTGGTATGGAGGGTCGACAGCACCAAATGGCCGGTGATAGCCGAGCGGACAGCAATCGAGGCGGTTTCGGTGTCCCGGGTTTCCCCCACCATGATAATGTCGGGATCCTGCCGCAGGATTGAGCGGAGTCCCACATCAAAGGTCAGGCCGGCCAGAATATTGACCTGGGTCTGATTGATCTTGGGCAGATTCCGTTCCACCGGATCTTCGATGGTGGCGATATTGACATTCCGCTGACTGAGCATTTCCAGAATCATATAGAGGGTAGTGGTTTTGCCACTACCGGTGGGCCCAGTAATATACACTACCCCATGGGGGCTTTGCAGCATCTGGAGAATTTTCTGATAATCCCCATCGTTCATCCCAAATTGACCGGCATGATCCAGGGGGACGTTCATGCTTAAAAACCGCATCACCATTTTTTCGCCGTAGACGGTGGGAATACTGGAGCTACGGACATTCATTTCAACCCCATCAATACGGATCCGGAAGTGCCCATCCTGAGGTACCCGACGCTCGGCAATATCCAGATTGGAGAGGATCTTGATTCGGGCGATCAGTGACTGGTGGAGATTATTGGCCAGGGTCAGATAGTCGACAATCAGGCCATCGATCCGCAACCGGATAATGGTTTCTTTTTCAAAGGGCTCAATGTGAATATCGCTGGCCCCGGCGTTATGGCCTTTCAGCAACACCGAATTGACCAGATTGACAATTGGGGCATCCCCTTCATTGGTGAGGATATCCTCAACAAAGGATAGGCTGCTGCCTTCGACGGTTTTGTTGGCGGCCTTGGCAGCTTTTTTGGCTTCAATTTCGGTATAGCTTTTGCGGATGGTCTCCAGAATCACTTCCCGGGTAGCCAACACCACATCGATGTTCATATTGGTAATCAGCCGCAGGTCCTCAATGGCATAAAAATCGAGGGGGTCATTCATGGCCACCACCAGGTGGTTGTTTTCTTCACCAATCGGAATCAGGGTATATTTAAAGGCAATATTCTGGGGGATTTTTGCGGCAGCTTCCAGATCGATGGGGGTATCCTGCAAGTCCAACACCAGCACATTCAACCGTTTGGACAGGGCTGCCAGCAGCTGATCCTCGGTAACATAACCATACTCAACTAGGATTGCTCCCAGCCGCTTGCTTTTATCGACTTTCTGATAGGCCAGAGCTTCCTGAAGCTGTTCTTCCCGGATAAAGCCGGCGTTAATTAAGATATCACCAATACGAATGTTCTTAGTTTCCATTATCTTCCTTTTCCAATACCTTCCGGCATTTTAAAAAATCTGTTCTTCAAATTCAAAAACCGTCATCGGTTTGCCAAAATAATAGCCCTGGATAATATCGCAGCCGAGCGACCGCAGCAGATCCACCTCGGCTTCGGTTTCGATTCCTTCGGCCACCACCGTCATCCCCAGTTTTTTAATCATCTTAATGACAGACTCCACGACAATTAAATTCTGCTCCCGCTTGAGATGACTGTTGAAAAAACCCTGATCCATTTTAATGACATCCAGGGGTAAATTACCCAGCAGATTGATTGAGGAGTAACCGGAGCCAAAATCATCCATGGCCATTTTAAAACCGTAAAGACGAAAAGCTTCGCCGATCTCAATCATTCGATCAACATTTTCAAAAATGCTGGATTCGGTCAGCTCGATTTCCAGATTGCTCCGCTTGATCCGATATTGATTGGTAATGTTTAAAACCCGTTCAACAAAATCGCTCTGTTTAAGATTCTTACGGGAAAGATTAACAGAAATGGAAATTTCCGGATAACCGTCTGTTTCCCAGCGTTTCAGAATGCGACATACTTCTTCCAGCATAAACATATCCAGCTTTTTAATAAACCCGGTTTGTTCAAAAATGGGAATAAACTCCCCGGGTGAGATCAGCCCTTTGTGGGGGTTTCGCCAGCGTACCAGGGCTTCACAACCACAATAGCGGTTGGTGTGGAGGTTGTACTTGGGCTGCAGATACATTTCAAACTCCTGGTTTTCCAGGGCATCTTCCATCTGATCGATGATTTCCTTTTCATCGCCAATTTTTTTCCGGAAGGCATCGGAATAGAAAAACCAGCGCTGATTTTCCGCCGTTTTAGCGGCAATCCGGGCCATATTAGCCTTCTCCCGGATTTTTTCCAGATTCCCGGTTTTATCTTCAATGATATAAATACCAAAATGACAGGACAGCTTTTCCTTAATCCCGATAGTCTCTCGCCTGTCATTTAAAATCTGGATAAATTCTTTAATCCGCCGGATTATTTTATCCTGATCGTCACAGACGCAAAGAATCGCAAAATGATCGCCCGAGACCCGGGCATAGGTTTCCTGTTTGGCCATCCGCTTTTCCAGAATCCCAACCACCAGTCGCAGTACCTGATCGCCCTTTTCATGGCCGTACTCTTCATTTATAAAACGGAACTGGTCGATATCAAAGGTTAACAAGGCACATTGATTGCAGTTTTTTGATTCCAGGATAGCCATGGCTTCCTGTTTGAATTTCTGCCAGTTGTTGCCACCGGTGATCTCGTCGACATAGGCAACCCGCTCCAGTCGCCGCTTGGAGCGGTACTGAAAAATCAGAATAATCACAAACAACAAAGTCATCGCCAGCAGCGCCGCAACAATCAGCGAAAAGGAATACCAGCTGATCTGCCGGGTTTGGGTGCTGACCACCTGGGTTGGTACCACAGTCATCATATACCAGTCATTGATAGCCAACGGTTTATAAATAGTATGCCGTTCCATTCCCCCATAAAAACTGGTAAAGCTGCCACTTTTACCGGCGGCCATGTTGACTGCAATGGTCTCGAAAGTGTCGCCATCCCGCAGATCGGCTTTTTTTAACAGCTCTAAAATATTCTCAAAGTCACCGGGACTATTGGCATGGGTCGAGGTGACCACTGCATCGCCATTGGCCTTAACAATATAGGAATACCCCTGCCCAGTGAAGCTTTCCACTTCCAGATATTTTCTCATCTTTTCAGTTTCGACTGATGCCGCCAATACTGCCACCACCTGATTTTCTTTAAAAATCGGGACGGCATAAACATTGATGGGCTCGTCATCAGTGTAATCGTTAATGGCATCCGATACGGCTGCCTTCCCGTTGAGGGCCTCCTGAAAATAAGGGCGGTCGGCAATATTATAAGATAGCCCATCGGAGGTCAACACCGCTCCGTTAAGCAGCGCAATCCCCATCCGTTTATAATTCCCTTCCGCCGCGATTAATTTAATCAGGTTCACCATATGTTGCTGATCAAAATTACCGCTGGCTTCAATGAGTTGGCTGGTCGTTTTTAAACTCTCCAGCTCATTATTGACCTTGCTTTCCACCAGATCCGCCCCCCGGGTGCCCACTTCCGAAAGATATAAAAAGGTCTGGGCTCTCAGGGCCTGGTTGATCAGGGATACATAATACCAGCTCAACACAAAAAAAAGAACAACAGTTAATATCGCAACAAAACTGGCTTGTATTTTTTTAGACTTCGTGATCATCTGTTATCCTTTCTTTTGGCATCATTAAATATAGTTCTTTTCATTCTACCAAATAAAAAGAACTTATTCAATGCGATTGAATAAGTTCTTTTGTTAAGAATAGCGCTTTTTTAGCGAATGTCTTTAATATCCACCAGTTCGATTTCGGCCATGGTGCGGTTGGATTTTAAACAATCCAGCAGCGCCTGGGCGGTATCGAGGGAGGTCAGCAGGGCAATGGAGGTTTCCACACATTTGCGACGCATCCGGACGTCATCATGATGGGGCATCCGACCCTTGCTGGAGGTCGAAATAACATAGTTGAGCTTGCCACTCTCAATCAGATCGCCGATATTGGGTTTGCTTTCGGCTAGTCGGCGAACCACCTTGGTGGGGATATTGTTTTCGTTGAGAATCAGGGCGGTACCGACCGTTCCGTAGATGGTAAAGCCCATTTCATGGAACTGGCGGCCAATTTCGACAATTGCTTCTTTATCCCGGTCTTTAACGGTCAGCAGCACGCCGCCGGAACGCTCCATACTGCGACCGGAAGCCACCAGCCCTTTATACAGAGCATCAGCAAAGGTTTTGGCAACCCCCAACACTTCGCCGGTGGATTTCATTTCCGGTCCCAGTTGGGTGTCGACATCCTGCAGCTTGGAGAAACTGAAGACCGGCACCTTAACGGCGACGTAGTCGCCTTCTGGTTGCAGCCCCGGAGCATAACCGAGGTCGGCCAGCTTGTCACCGAGCATCATCTTGGTGGCAATATTAACCATCGGAATATCGGTGACCTTGGAAATATAGGGCACGGTTCGCGACGAGCGCGGATTGACCTCGATCACATAGACTTCATCTTCATAGATGACATATTGAATATTGACCATCCCGACAATATCCAGGGCCTTGACCAACCGGCCAGTGTAGTCGATGATGGTGTCCCGAGTCCGTTGATCCAGGGTTTGGGGTGGATAAACCGAAATCGAATCGCCGGAATGCACCCCGGCTCGTTCGATATGTTCCATGATCCCGGGAATCAGATAGCTCTCGCCATCACAGATGGCATCGACTTCGACCTCTTTGCCCATCAGGTACTTGTCAATCAATACCGGGTTTTCCAGTTCCACAGCGGTGATAATATCCATGTACTCCACCACGTCTTCCGGTTCGTAGGCGATGATCATATTCTGGCCGCCGAGGACATAGGATGGTCGCAGCAGTACCGGGAAGCCCAAGCCTTCGGCCACGGCCACCGCTTCAGCCGTGGTATAGACGGTTTCGCCCTGGGGCCGGGGAATCTGGCAGGATTCCAGCAGCTGATCAAAAACCTCCCGGTCTTCGGCAGCATCGATATTGGCTGGCGAGGTACCCAGTACCGGCACACCCATTTCCTCTAAATAGCGGGTCAGCTTAATGGCCGTCTGGCCGCCAAACTGGACAATGGCCCCAATCGGCTTTTCAGTTTCCACCACCGAACGAACGTCTTCTTTGGTCAGCGGTTCAAAGTAAAGGCGGTCGGAGGTATCAAAGTCAGTCGATACGGTTTCCGGGTTGTTGTTGATAAAGATCGCTTCGTAGCCTTTTTCCCGCAGGGCCCAGGCGCAGTGCACGGAGCAATAGTCAAACTCAATCCCCTGGCCGATCCGGATCGGGCCGGACCCCAGCACCAGCACCCTTTCTTTGCCCGTCGGATGATCGGCAATAAAGAGGGCCGCTTCATTTTCTTTATCCCGGGTGGAATAAAAATAGGGGGTCTGGGCGGCAAATTCGCCAGCGCAGGTGTCAACCATTTTAAAGGAGGCGTAACTTTTTTTGACTTCGGCAATTTTCTGGCCGGACAATTCTTCAATGGTTTTATCGAGGAACCCAAGCTCCCGGGCCACCCGAACCCGCTCGTCGGTTAGTCCCAGGGTTTTTAAGTCCTTTTCCATCACCGCCAGATGGCGCAGTTTATCAAGGAACCACTTGTCAATCCGGGTAATCTGGGTGATCGTATCCATCGAGACCCCCCGTTTGATGGCTTCATAGACCACAAAGGAACGTTCATCGTCGGAAGCGGCCAGCATCCTCATGATGTCCTCATCACTGGCTTCCACCAGTCGCTCAATGGTCAGGGTTTCGAGACCCAATTCAATCGAGCGGACAGCCTTCATCATGGCGTGTTCAAAGCTCGAGCCAATCGACATGATTTCGCCGGTGGCCTTCATCTGGGTACCCAGGGTTCGTTTGGCATAGACAAATTTATCGAAGGGCCAGCGCGGAAATTTAACGACAATATAATCCAGGGCCGGTTCGAAGCAGGCGGTGGTGGTACCGGTGACTTCGTTGGTGATTTCATCCAGCGAGAAACCAATGGCAATCTGGCTGGCGACCTTGGCAATCGGATAACCGGTGGCTTTTGAGGCTAACGCCGATGAACGGGAAACCCGGGGGTTTACCTCAATGACGGCGTAATTAAAGTTTTCCGGGTTCAGGGCAAACTGACAGTTACAGCCCCCTTCAACCCCAAGGGCCGAAATAATTTTCAGCGCCGAAGTCCGAAGCATCTGAAATTCCTTATCACTAAGGGTTTGACACGGCGCCACGACAATCGAATCGCCGGTGTGAATCCCCACCGGGTCAAAGTTTTCCATACTACAAACGGTGATGACATTGCCCTTGGCATCCCGCATCACTTCAAATTCGATTTCTTTCCAGCCGGCAATCCCTTTTTCAACCAGAATCTGATTGATTGGCGAAAGCCGGATGCCGTGGGTGGCAATTTCTTCCAGCTCCTGCTGGTTAGCTGCAATCCCGCCGCCGGTACCACCCAGGGTAAAGGCGGGTCGGACGATTACCGGATAACCGATGGACGACGCAAAACGAACCGCATCTTCCACCGTAACCACCACTTCAGAGGGAATACAGGGTTCACCAATTTCCCGCATCATATCCTTAAAGGCCTGACGGTCTTCGGCTTTTTCAATGGTTTCCAGATTGGCGCCGAGCAGCTTGACGCCGTGGGCATCCAAAAATCCTTCTTTAGCCAGCTGCATCGACAAGGTTAAGCCCGTTTGACCGCCCAGGGTCGAGAGGATACTGTCCGGTTTTTCAATCAGAATAATCCGCATAATAACTTCCAGCGTCAGCGGTTCAATGTAGATTTTATCGGCCATCGCTTTATCGGTCATGATCGTCGCTGGGTTGGAGTTAATCAGGATCACTTCCAAGCCGACATTTTTTAAGGCCTTACAGGCCTGGGTGCCAGCATAGTCAAATTCGGCCGCCTGGCCGATCACAATGGGACCGGAGCCAATCACCAGGACTCGTTTAATATCGCTTCTTAAAGGCATCCTTGTTGCCCCCTTTCCATCAGATCTGTGAATTGTTCAAATAAATAGCCGGTATCGTTGGGGCCAGCACTGGCTTCCGGGTGAAACTGCACCGTAAAGGCATGAATATCGGGATATTCAACTCCTTCGCAGGTACCGTCGTTTAAGTTAAAATGGGTCACCTTGCCCACTTCAGCCGGAATGCTTTCCGGCACCACGGCATAGCCATGGTTCTGGCTGGTGATAAAAACCCGATCCCGGGTGACATCTTTGACTGGCTGGTTCATCCCCCGATGGCCGTATTTCAGCTTGAAGGTTTCCCCGCCCATGGCCAGTGCCAGCAGCTGATGACCCAGACAGATCCCAAAAATCGGCTTGCCGTACTTGACAAAGTCCTTGAGGTTTTCAATGATTTCAGTATTTTCGGCCGGATCCCCCGGGCCATTGGACAACATAATGCCATCGGGATTGAGATTGCGAATCTCATCAATGGTGGTATTGGCTGGCATCACAGTGACATTGCAGCCCAGACGCAATAGCATCCGCAAAATGTTGTGCTTATAACCATAATCAATCAGGGCAACATGGTTGGCCCGGTTGACCTGACTATAATACCAGCCCTTGTTTTTGCGGGTGACCGCCTGAACCGGATTGACGACTTTGAAGTTGCGGATTTTTTCCAGCAGGGCTTCCTTGGTGGTGGCAATGTCTTCGGTGGTGATGGCACCGTTCATCGTACCGTGTTCCCGGATCACCCGGGTAATCGCCCGGGTATCGACATCCCAGATCCCAATCTTATCCTGCTCAATCATGAACTCATTGATGTTGTGGGTATTTCTAAAGTTGGATGGCTCTTCACACCATTCTTTGGTGATATAACCATTGATCCAGCTCCGCTCTGATTCCATATCATCGGCGTTAATGCCATAGTTCCCAATTAAAGGATAGGTCTGCAGCACAATCTGTCCATAATAAGACGGATCGGTGAGCACCTCCTGATAACCAGTCATCCCGGTCGTAAAGACGATTTCGCCAATGGTGGTGCCTTCGCACCCAAAATTATAGCCCTCAAACACACTGCCATCCGACAGCACCAGCCAGGCCCGCTTATCTCGTTTGTAATAAGACATTGTTTACCTCCATTTTCTAGTATCTCTATTTAACATGGCCATTTAAAACGCTACCGTTATTTGCTTTGATGTTCATATACACAAAGAATTTTGTAACGTGTAGGCGAACAGGCTCTCGCCTGTCCGCCGTACAGTGTAAAAATTCGCGAAGGCAATGAGCCAATTACAAGCGAGCTTGTGATTGGCGAACCCCCGCGACCTCGAAGAAATTCGCATTGCGATTTCTTCTGGTGTTTGGTGTATATGAGCAGCGAAGCTCCCGACACTGACTTTAACCGCCAGAATATTTCCAAAAAATACCTGATTGCACGCAACCAGGTATTTCAATTTAGCACATTTATCGAATTGCTAAGTCCTCTCGGTTCGGGCCAACACCTACATAGGCAATGGTCGTTCCAACCAAGTCTTCAATTGTTTTAATGTATTTTTTTGCATTCTCTGGTAAATCTTCCAGTCGTCGGATACCAGTAGTATCACTGAGCCAACCAGGAAGGGTGATGTAAACCGGTTCAACCCGCTCTAAATCTTCCGTATTGGGGAAATCTTTGATCAATTCGCCATCGAGTTTATAATCAACACAGATTTTAATCTCCGGCAGATCATCGAGCTTATCAATTTTACATAGGGCCAATTCATCAAAGCCATTGATGGCATGGGTATATTTCAGCACCGGAATATCAATCCAGCCCAGGCGACGGGAGCGACCGGTTCGGGCCCCAAACTCATCATCCGGTTTTTCACCGGTACCGCGGAGGATATCAATGGTGCCACCAAATTCTTCAGTCGGAAAGGGACCGGCGCCGACGGCACTGGAAAAGGCCTTAGCTACGCCAATAACCTTGTCAATTTTCTTGGCTGGAAAGCCACCACTGACGGCTGCATAAGCCGCAATCGGGTTGGACGAGGTAACATAGGGGAAGATCCCCAGATCAATGTCCTTCATGGCGCCTAACTGGCCTTCAAACAGAATATTTTTATCGGCATCAATCATGTCATGCAAAAATCCAACCGGATTGACAATCATGTGACCAAAAGTTTTAGCCCAGGCTTCGCATTTGGCAAACAAGGCTTCAACCGTATAGGGTTCTATTTTATAGGAAGCCATTTGATCGTTAACCACCGGGACAATGGTTTCCAGTTTCTTTTTGGCATTATCAAGATTCAGTAAATCTTCAAAGCGCAAACTTTTTCGCATTGCTTTATAAGCATAGGCCTGACCGATGCCCCGCTTGGTGGTACCAATACCACCACTGGCTTCCATCAGTTCGTCCAGTTTTTGGTGATAGGGCATGAGAATATGTGCTTTGGCCGAAATTTTAAGTCCGTCCAGGCTGACCTTTGCTTCGATAATCTGTTGCATTTCTTCAAGCAAGACATCCGGATTAACCACCACCCCGGTTCCGATTAAACATTGGCAGTCTTTATTAAACACACCGCAGGGAATTAAATGAAGTTTGAACACACCGTAATCATTAATAACCGTATGACCAGCGTTATCGCCCCCCTGAAACCGAACAATTAAATCAGACTGTTTGGCGAAATAATCCACCATTTTGCCTTTGCCTTCATCGCCCCACTGGGCGCCAACTAATACAGAAATCGACATCTATTCTCATTCCTTCCATCAACCTCAGACCATAAGTACAGCTGTCCACCTGGAATGACTTCCATTTGTTTTGCGCACCTTGATCGAACACCACTTACTTAAGCATCTTAATGATTATCTATTTTACTATTTATGGGATCATTTTTTCCCACAGTATTATAACATAAAGCCATGGTATTTGTTCCACAATTTTTTCAGTTTTTTGATGATATTGTTTACATTTTTATATTTCGCTTTTTTCAGCTGACAAACACTTAAAATAATCCGCTTATCTTAAAGCTTAACACGTAAAAAGCTTCATAACAAGAGTTTATCTCATCAGGAAGCTTGATCATATTTTTATATTAACGACTACGTTATTTTTTATCATAGGTTTTGATAATCTGTTCCGCTACCTTTCGGGGGGATGTTCGCATATCCATGGCCTTTTTTTGAATGTAGCGGTGCGCCTGATCTTCGGTCATATCGAGATGACCCATCAAAAACAGTTTACCCCGATAGACAACCCCGAGATCGTCAATTTTAGCTTTCAAGGCCTGGTTCTGACTTTGCAGCTTCTGAATTTTTTCCCGGGACTGGCAGACAAAGCGAACATTCTGAACCAGCAGTTGTCGGTTGAGCGGTTTGGGGACGACAAAAGCCGCTGTATCGGTCAGTTTTTCTTCGACATGATCGACCAGTTCGCTTTTGACGATCAAAATCACCCCGACCATGAATTTTTCCAGAATATCAACGGCAAAATCAACCCCGAACTCATCCCCTAAGGGGGTGTTCACGATCACCAGATCATATTCAATTTCCTGCAGTCTGCGTCGACCTTCGGCGGCTGAATTGGCCGAATCGATCAGTTGAAAATTCATCGGCCGAAGAATATCAGCCAGGCCACGAATTACGTCATCTTGCTTACATACTAATAATACGCTGCTCATCCCCTTCACCTCCTGCCGGTTTGGTTTTTTTCAGATTAATAAGTTAAGAGGTAGCGTTCAATTTCCCAGGGATGAACGGTTTTAATATAATCCATCCATTCAGCGGTTTTAAGCTCAATGTATTTAGCCGCCAGGTTTTCTCCCAGCACATTTTTAATTAATGGATCGGCATCCATCTCCGTCAGGGCTTCCATTAAGGTGATCGGCAGCTCCTGAATGTTTTTAATGGCCAGCGGGTCTCTGGTTATTTCCTCTTCGTCGAGTTTTAACTCATCCATCAAGACCAGCTGTTTATCGATTCCTTCCAGACCGGCCGCCAGAATAATGGCAAAGGTCAAGTACGGATTACAGGTGGGATCCGGCCCCCGCAGTTCAAACCGATAATACTCATCTGCTTCCAGCGGAATCCGGATCAGTGGGGAGCGGTTACCAAAGCCCCAGCCGATATGACGGGGCGCTTCTTTACCGCCGGTCAACCGTTTATAGCTGTTGACCAGAGGATTGGCAATGGCCGTCATCCCTTTAACATGCGCCAGCACGCCAGCCATAAAGTATTTGGCTTCGGTACTCAGAACGCCATCCCGGTTTTCAAAAATATCCTGGCCATTTTTTAAAAGCGACACATGGATGTGCATTCCGCTGCCGGGTTCTTCCATCAGTGGTTTCGGTAAAAATGAGGCGTGAACCCCATTGCGCTGAGCGACCGTTTTGACCACCGTTTTAAAAGTCATGATTTTATCGGCGGCCGACAAAGCGTCATCGTGCTTAAAGTCAATTTCATGCTGGCCCCGGCCAGCTTCGTGGCGGGAGCTTTCAATTTCAAAACCCATATCTTCCAGGGTCAGGCAAATTTCCCGGCGGGTGTTTTCCCCCCGATCATAGGGCGCCAGATCAAAATAACCGGCCTGGTCGGTGGGAATGGTGGTCGGATCGCCGTTCTCATCCTGCTTGAAGAGATAAAACTCGCATTCAGCGCTGGTATTGAACTGATAGCCCAGATCTCGGGCCCGTTTAATGGTCTCTTTTAAAATATAGCGACTGTCCGCCTCAAAAATGTCCCCATTGGGATAACGGATATCACAGAGAATTCTGGCTACCTTCCCCTGTTGTGGCCGCCAGGGCAGCAGTTGCATGGTGCTGATATCCGGATGCAGAATCAAATCCGTATACCGGGACTCTGAAAAACCCACTACCAACGAGGCATCAAAGGGAATCCCATTAGCCAAGGCCCGTTCGATTTGCATCGCCGTTATCGCAATATTACGATTTTGCCCAAAGAGATCGCAAAACTGAAGCCGAATAAATTTCACATCATTCGCTTCAATAAATTTCATCGCTTCAATTATATTTTTTGCTAAGCTCATTCTAAAACCTCCAAATTATTTTAAAAACCCGATTGCTTCCATATCATTATTTATATATTAACCTATTTTCCTGCGGCTTCTTTAGATCAAACCGCCCCACGATTGGGCATTTGCGTTGTTTTCTGTATTTTTACCCACTTGTCCCCTGAATCCACAGGTTTTCTGCCATCGACCAACAAACAAAAAAAGAACATGCTAAATGATCCCCTCTGCCATAAAAATTTCAGGAGGATCGAACGCCTTTGTTCTTTGCACACTTCTTATTCTATTTTTGTATACAATGTACTTCAGTGAGTGGTTCTCTCATTAAACCATATTTTCTCTACGGTTTCAATTTTTTTTTGCTTTATTTTCACTGACAAGGTTTGCAGGTTACTGCCAAAAGCCCACCAACCTGCTGTCAATAGGCTTTTGGCAAACTTCCGGTCATTGCTTACTGAACCGGACCTTTTTCCATTTGGGCAAGAACAATTTGTCGCATCATTTCCATCGATCCGGCAAATTCTTCCAGACTTAAACCGGGCACTCGTTCCGCCACCAGACGATATCCAGCTTCGAAGTCTTCAGCAGCATTTAAAGCCATCATCAGATCTGGATCACCCAATAAAGCATCCAGCACCTTAATGTGCTTTTCTTCATCCATTTTAAACTCGATACTCATTTTAAATTTCCTTTCCTTTTTAATCATCAGCCTGTGCCGACAAAAATAGCAGACACTTCTCTTTGTTATCATGTATTATTTAGCTCTATTATATAGTAGGCCTTTGTTTTTGTAAATCATTCCTGAAGTCTTTCCAAGTTGATAACCATTACATGTAATTTTTTGCAAATTTTTCTTTACAAGCGTTCTTCCATCGTCTATAATAAGCTTAAATTAAATAGTAGTAACTGCCACGAGAGTGACGATAGCAATGGTGCTTTGAGAGTGTAAGAACACTTTCTGAGGCGCTTTTTTTTTAATCACTTTTTGCCGGCAATTATTGACCTTTTCAGATCCACCAGCTGAAAAGCAATGCCTTGTCAGAAAGAAGGACTGCCATTATCTTTTAGTAAGAGACCTTCGATTTGATTTTAATTAGCTTTTATTGTAACATCTCTGACAATGGTGACAGTTATGTTATAATTATACAAATTATATTTTAGGAGGACACGCTCGTGCCAAATAATGAAAATGTATCTGATCTTTTCGGATCAAAGGTTTTTAATGCTGGAGTGATGCGCAAGCGCTTACCAAAGCACATTTACGCTTCTCTGTTAAAAACAATGAAAGAGGATTTACCTCTGGAAGAAAACGTTGCTGAAGTCGTGGCAAATGCCATGAAAGATTGGGCACTAGAACTGGGTGCCACTCATTATACCCATTGGTTCCAACCAATGACTGGTATCACTGCTGAAAAGCATGATGCATTTATCAACCCCACTGAAGATGGCAAGGTGATTATGGAATTCTCCGGTAAAGAACTGATCAAGGGCGAGCCGGATGCCTCATCCTTCCCTTCCGGCGGATTACGAGCCACCTTTGAAGCCCGTGGTTATACCGCCTGGGATCCCACCTCTTATGCTTTTATTAAGGGAACCACCCTTTATATCCCGACTATTTTCTGTTCTTACTCCGGCGAAGTGCTTGATAAAAAAACACCACTGTTACGCTCAATGGAAACCCTCAATGAAAATGCTAAACGAATCCTAAAACTGTTTGGTAAAGACGTCAAGAAGGTAACCACCACCATCGGTGCAGAACAGGAATACTTCCTGGTTGAACGGGACATGTTCAAACAGCGTAAAGATTTAATCCTGACTGGCCGGACTTTGTTTGGTGCCAAACCACCAAAAGGTCAAGAAATGGAAACACACTACTTTGGCCGTATCCGTGGCCGTGTTGCCAACTATATGGCAGAGCTGGATCGTGAATTATGGAGCCTGGGAATCGCTTCCAAAACCCGTCATAACGAAGTTGCGCCAGCCCAGCATGAACTGGCCCCAATTTTTACCAACACCAATGTTGCCACCGATAATAATCAACTCATTATGGAGTTCATGCAACGGGTTGCCTACCGTCATGATCTGACTTGTTTGTTACATGAAAAACCATTTGACGGCGTTAATGGTTCCGGAAAACACAATAATTTTTCAATGTCGACTGACACTGGCGAAAACTTATTAAATCCTGGTGATAACCCATCAGAAAACAAACAATTCCTGCTGTTCCTCTGTGCCACCATCGAAGCCGTTTATAAATACAGCGAAATGTTACGAATTTCTGTAGCAACTGCTGGTAACGACCATCGTTTAGGTGCCAATGAAGCCCCACCAGCCATCGTTTCTGTTTTCCTGGGTGAGCAGTTAACTGCCGTGTTAAAATCCATCGAAACAGGCGAACCCGTAACTGAAGCCAAAGACCTGGTCATGCAGCTTGGTGTTAAGAGCTTACCAAAATTCATCATCGATGCAACTGACCGAAACCGAACCTCTCCGTTTGCCTTTACTGGTAATAAGTTTGAGTTTAGAATGCTTGGTTCAAACCAATCCATCGCCGGTCCAAACATCACCTTAAATACCATTGTTGCAGATGTCCTTTCTGATTATGCTGACATTCTGGAAAAAGCCGAAGATTTTGATGCAGCACTGGATGCTCTGCTTCAAAAATCTGTTAAAGAAAATAAAAATGTTGTCTTTAATGGGAATAACTACTCGGATGAATGGGTTGAGGAAGCTGCCCGCCGTGGTCTGCCCAACTTAAAAACAACCCCCGAAGCCCTGGCCGAATTTACTTCCGAAAAAAATGTGGCCTTATTCGGACGACATAATATTTTCACTCCTGCCGAAATGGATTCCCGTCAGACAATCCTGCTGGAAGAATACATCAAAACCATCAACATCGAAGCTTTAACCATGCTGAGCCTGGCTAAACGGGAAATTTCCCCAGCCATTGTTACCTATACCAAAGAAGTGGTTGATACCCTTACCGCTAAAAAAGCCATTGGTTCCATCGATTTAAGTGCAGAAACCGCCTTGGCTGAAAAATTGTCCACTCTTTTTGGTACCTTTATCACAGCTATCGACACCCTGGAAACAACGCTGGCAGCCGCCGAAGAATGCGAAGGGGAACAGGCTGAAGCCAATTACTTCTGTGCTGAAGTAATCCCTGCGATGGGCGCTCTGCGCACCGCTGCTGATTCGTTAGAAGAAATTGTCGCCGAAAAATACTGGCCATTCCCAACCTACGAAGATATTTTATTCTACGTATAATTTAATTCCCAATAATAAAAGTAATCGGGGCTGGGGGGGTATACCCCTCCCCCCAATTATCCATTCATGTTAGACGATAAGGAGGTTCAATATGAAAAAGCTTGAAATAGTCATTAAACCTGAACGATTGGAAGATTTAAAAGAAATCTTAAACACCTGTGATGTTCAGGGCATGATGATTACCAATATCATGGGTTATGGAAACCAGAAGGGTTATCAAAAATCCTATCGAGGCACTGCTTACACCGTTAACTTTCTACCTAAAATTAAAGTAGAAACGGTAACTGATGCTGAAACCGCCGGGATTATCATTAAGATCATCAAAGACCGGTTGGCTACTGATGACGAAATTGGTGGTGGAAAGATTTTTGTCTACGATGTCGAAGATGTTGTCCGGATCCGTACCGGTGATCACGGCGTTGATGCAATATAAGATGAATAGAGAAGCGAAACAAAACTATCAAAGGAGATAGGTTTTAATGAACTATTAAAGCTGTCTTCTTTTTTTATACCGCATTAGATTATTTTGCTTCCATTTGCATGATTATATTTGTGTTTTTCAATTCAAGTAAGAGAGGTTATTATTATGGAATTATTAGCATTACAACAATACATCGATATTGTCTGGGTGTTTTTGGCAGCAGTCCTGGTCTTCTTTATGCAGGCAGGCTTTGCCATGGTCGAAACCGGCTTTACCCGGGCTAAAAATGCCGGGAACATCATCATGAAGAACTTTGTCGATTTTATGATCGGCTCCATCTTATTTTTCTGTTTTGGTTTTGCTTTTATGTTTGGTCCGGACGTCGGTGGACTCATCGGCATGGGTGGTTTCTTCAACCCCGAAAATCTGACCAATGTTTCGGCTTTTGAGGCGGTTACTCCAGAACTGTTTATCTTTTTCCAGACGGTCTTTTGTGCCACTGCCGCCACCATTGTATCCGGGGCAGTCGCCGGACGAACGAAATTCTCGGTTTACTGTATAATCTCCGCTTTTGTCAGCCTGATTATTTATCCGGTCGTTGGTCACTGGGCCTGGGGCGGCGGATTCCTCAGCTCCATGGGATTTGTTGACTTCGCCGGTTCAACCGTTGTTCACTCGGTTGGTGGCTGGACAGCACTGATGGGTGCCATCATTGTCGGACCCCGAATTGGTAAATATAACAAAGACGGCAAAGCCAATGCCATACCCGGTCACAGTTTAACCCTGGGTGCCCTGGGCGTCTTTATTCTCTGGTTTGCCTGGTTTGGATTTAACTGTGGTAGCACCCTGGCAGTCAACCTGGATATTGGCCATATCGCCATGACCACCAATCTGGCCGCTGCTGCTGGTGGATTAACGGTCATGTTACTCACCTGGGCTCGTTATAAAAAACCGGATATCTCCATGACCCTTAATGGTGTGCTGGGTGGTCTGGTTGCCATTACCGCCGGTTGTCTGGTTGTAACCCTCTGGGGAGCGATTGTTATTGGCATTATCGCCGGTGTGATTATCACCTTTGGGATTCCGTTCATTGATCAGAAGCTTAAAATCGATGATCCGGTTGGGGCTGTTGGCGTTCACTGTATGAACGGTGTAGCCGGTACCTTGCTGGTTGGTTTATTTGCCAACTACCTGCCAGGCACAGAAGATGCCATTCTGGGATTATTATATGGCGGTGGAATCGATCTGTTAATTGTTCAGGCTATCGGTGTCGTGTCGGTTGCTGCCTGGACCTTAGGCACTTCCTTCCTGCTGTTCTATGGCCTTAAGAAAACAGTTGGCCTCCGGGTTGAAAAAGTCGTTGAAATTGAAGGCCTCGACGTTCACGAACACGGTATTGAAGCGTACTCTGACTTTGTCAGCCGGATGAACTAAGACTCCATTTCGCTCTTCATCCCACAAAATCACATCAATCACCCGGCAGATAATGGAACACCCCCCTTGTTCCATTATTTGACGGATCTGATTAAGTCTTATTAAAACCCCATGTTGTGACAAAAGCCCGAGAAGTAAAAACTTCCCGGGCTTTCTTTTTAACTCAATGTTTTGTATGTGCCTTTAAAATTCAGCAAAAGCCTTGCCAAACTCAACACAACGGCGGCGCCCGGCTTTATCGGGTTCCCCCAGGATGGTCAGACCATGATCAAATAGAAGGGCTCCCAAATCTTTCACCTGGTTCTCCCAGATCTGCATCCACTCCCCTTCACCCCATCCGTGAGAGCCAAACAGGGCAATCTTTTTTCCGTTTAAATGACCGGAAATCGCTTTAAAAAACGGCTCGAATTGACTTTTTTCCAGGGTTTCCCCCTCCATCGCCGGACACCCCAGGGCAATTTTATAATAGCTGTCAATCGTATTAATATCAAAGTCAACCACATTGACGAGAATTGCTTTTGCACCGGCTTCGTCAATACCATTGGAAATTTTTTCAGCCATGATCTCCGTGCTTTCTTTATAACTCCAATAGATCACGCCAATTTTATCTACCAGTTCCATTTCTGCTTCTCCTTCTTATGAAAATTTACGTTGCCTGATTATATACCCCAAAACCCGGCGATTATTCTTCACATTCCAATCCGGAATTAATTTTTTTTAATTCCTGCGCCAAGATCTCAACGCAAACTTGCAGATGGTCTTCCAACAAGGCCTTGTTGTGCCGCAACCCTTCCCGATAATAGGCCCGGGTTTTTTCCTGGATGGCAAATTTGCCCAGCAGTCCCACCACCGGGATAGCCAAAAACACCGCCCCGGCAATTGAGGTGCCAATTTTGTCGCTTTTTTTAATCTGAAAATGGGTAATCTGGGGCATGCGCTGTTGATCCGTCACTTCCACCAGGGCATTGCCGGAAAACTGGCGGCTGAAGACCGTATAGAATTCAAAGGCTTCATTAAAAAGCGCATCCGATTCCCGGCCAATCTCATCAAAAATATCCTGAGCATAGATATCGAAATATTCATTGCGGCTGACTTCTTTTTTTCCGGAGGTCGGGTTTAAAAAACTGACCTGCTGCTGGACCACTTCCTGACAATCTTTGAACCAATTATTTATTTTCTCCTGGCCGATGGCTGCCAATATCTGCGGCATTTTACCGGAAATGGAATCGAGCAGATTGACCTTGATCCGATGAATGATTTTTTCCTTGCCAAAGGTCTGAGTGGTCTTGCCGCTGAGCAGTATTTTGGCGTGGCTTGCGACCTCGATGATATCCCGGTTGTGCACTCCCGTTTTGGTTGTGATCGCTGTTCGCATCGCTGCAATAGCGGTTTCCACATTCATCACATCGCAATGAGTCAATACCACCAGCACCGGATTGCCATCCTTGCCCAGAGCCTTGATCATGTCCAGATCAAAATCTTCCACCCGGGCAGATTTGGCCGATAGGCAATAAATAATGGTGTGGAACCAGTCCTTGATTTCCCGGACATCATGCTGATCCAGCACCTCCTGAATCAGGGCTTTCCAGCGTTCTGATTTATTGGCTTCCAGGCCCCAGGAGTCATATAGATGAAGAACCAGCTCGGGGCTCAACGGGATCGTTTCGCAAAAAATCCCCATCCCGGTGACCGGCCGTCCGGCACCAGTTTTCATCACTTCAGCGCCAAAAATATAATTACACAGCGACGTTTTCCCGACCCCGGTTTTTCCGAGTATCAGGACATTAGTTTCGCAGCGTTTAGCCATGCCGGGAAACCTTGAACCATTCGTTCATTAAAGTCGCAATATTTTCGCCATTGAAATAATCGGCCCAGACAATTTCTTTGCCTTCTTCAAACACTGCGGTGGCACAGCGAAAGCAAATCTCCGAAATTGCATAACCCATGGCGGCGGTAAAGCTGGAGGCTACTACCGTGTTAACGGTGGTCCCGATGGCCGTTCCGACCCCGGGAATCAATTTAAAGAGATTGGTACTGAGAGTTTGGGCCAATAACCGGCCGGATTCCGAAACCACCACCGAGCCCACCAATGACGATAGATTTCCCAGCTTCTGATCCAGTCCATAGGTTTTCATGATGTGCAGCGACATCTTAATCTGGATCGGCACCAGCAGCGCCGCATCCGAAAAAGGGATTGGCGTTAAGGCGACCCCGGCTGCACCACTGGTATAGAGGGGAATAATCTTGTGATTGATCAGTCTTTTTTTAGCCGCCAGATTTCCTTTGAGGGCACTGATAAACCCTTCCCGCAAGGACTCATCGAGATGATCAATGGCCCAACCAATCAGTTCCTCCCATTGCAGATAATCCTGCAAGGCGGCAATCACGTCCGGATCAGCGGATGCACTGGTCCGAAAAAAATCCACCTGGCAATGCTCTCTGATGGCCGCTTCCATCGCCTCGAGTTCTTCGGCATCGAGGCTGTCAATTTGAGTCAATACCACTGCCACCGGTAGCTTCTTAGCTTTAAGCATCTGGATTACATCGATATCCATATCGGTAACCCGTTTATTTCCGGCCGAAATACAATACCAGACCTCGTGGATCTGGTTATTCAGTTCCTGATTGCCCTCTTCTTTTTTTACTGAGTTAATGGCTGCGTTGCGAAACGCATTGACCCAGCCTTCCACATTGGCCTGGTATTGGGAAATTTTCTCGGTTCCGATTTCATAGCCTTCGGTGTCATAAAGCACTACCCCGGCATCCTCCCGTTGGTACCGGGTAATCCCCCGGGTCACTGGAACGCCATGGCCAATTTGGGCCAGATTCTCACTAAACACATAATTCACCACCGAACTTTTTCCGGCACCGGTAGCGCCGCAAATTAGAATGTTTGGTTTTTTGATCCCGGCACTGATTTCGCCAAGGGTTTTATTAAAATCAAAATCATCGGGTCGATAGTCTTTCATTGGCTCCCTCTTTCTTTGTTTCTGCCTGGTCGTTCATAACTAGGCGGCCAGTTTCTAAAATTATACCAGCACATTGTTAATTTCAATTTAATTAAATCTTCACCTAACTATCACAAAATAATCAAGACCCGACCACAGACTGGCGGTAAACTAAGACTGCACGATACACCGCTACCATCTTTTTGCCGGGTTTTCACCAGAGGATTATCCCTCAATAATCCTCTGGTTTAACATAGATTTTCTTTTCATGAACTCCTTTCTCACAAAAAAGAATCCTCTTTATTTAGAGGGTTCTTTTTTACTTGAAGCCGATTGATAAATTGACGCATTCATTCTTTTCGACACCTCAAAGTATTTCAATATCGTTGCGATATTGATCCACCAGCATTTCCTGATAACCACTGTAACCGGATTTTTTTATCACTTCAGCCAGCTTTTTTAATTCCGGTGATTCAATGCTGTCCAGCTTTTTCAAGCGGGCTGCCGAGATCATCTTTTTGGACTGGATCTTTTGATAAGCTTCCGGGGTAAAATGCCATAAGATTAATTTAGAACCGTATCTTTTTTTAAGCTTATCGGCAATAAGCAACCCTTCCGGGTCAAAATCACCACTGTAATAAATCTCACCGCCCCCTTGAACAATTTTATCCAGCAGCAATAAGGTAGCTACCTTGACGTTACCCGTCGAACAAATTAGCGAGCCGGGTCGATCTTCCAGAATCCCGGCAATTTCACTAAATACGGTCGGGTTTTCAAAAACAAAGATCCGCTTCTTGAAGCAGCTGACCCGGTCGATCTTGCTGATATTCCACAGCGAAATATGCAGTGGTTCACCAGCTTCAGCAAAACCCGCCCAGCCCAAATGGATTTTATCCCCTACAAAAGCCCTTATTCCTCGACCAATGGTATAATTGGAAACCTCATCATAAATAAGACCGGCCCGGTATAAAAGTTCCATCTGGGCTTGCGCATTTTTGGGATAATCAAGTTGATAATAACTTGCTAAGGCGTAAAGCAGCAAGCGACCACTATCCCGATTCATATCGAAGGCATGGGGATCTTTGGTAATTTGCGAGGCAAAGAGAGCCAGCCGAATCTTTTCCGGTTCTACCACACACTGATTCAAGCCTTGGCCAACCTGTATCAGGAGTCTCTTTAAATCCTCCGGATTTTCGTTATATTTCAAATTAAGAATTGCATAGGCATTGTTTTTGTTTTTCAAAACAGCTGCTAACCACAACGCCGCCGGTGATTCATTGAAGGCTTCTATGATTTCCTGAAAAAAGCAGCTTCTTTCGTCAGCATATTGGCTTCTTAAATCTTTTTTCCAGCTCAGCTTTTCACCAAAATAGCAGGTCAGCACTTCTTCAAAATCTGCCCCTTGATATTTTGTCTCTTCAAAGGCCCTGATAAATTTTTCCACCGAAAATGCAGCACTTTTCTGAAGATAATTCTTTTTAAACAAACTTCTTAGCACATCTCGCTCGTCACTGGTTATTTTATCCAATCGGATGGTGCCACCCAGATGTCCAAGGGATTGGTATTTTTCACGGATCTGTTTCATAATCCGATCATAACCGGGATTGGCTTTGAGATAGACAACAAACTCATGAAGCATCATCGATCACCAGTTTTCGTACCTTACCATTCCAGTGATAACGCAGCACGGTGACGAAATCGGCGTTATCCGGCCGGATCAACTCACTGATCGCCAGCGCATCAACGGTGTCATAATCGCCCCAAAGGATTTGGGAATTGATGATATAGCTGAGATCCAGTTCATTGAGCAGCCGGAACATATCCCGGATATTTTGCTCATCGACCCCGGCAAAGGCCTCATCAAGGGAAAGAATCCGGGCACTTTCTTTGCTGGCGGCCTCATACCGGGCGTTGACGGCCGAAAATAAGGGTACATACATCGCCATCGCCTTTTCACCGCCGCTGAATTTAAAGAAGCCGTTATTGGTTAATTCTTTGCTGAGTTGCCCGGTTTTTTTAAAGAACAGTTTAAATTCAAACCATTTTCGATAGTCCAGAATATCCTTCATAATCGCATGGAAGGTCAGATTGACCTCCTTCTCTTCCAGGGCTCGTCGAGCCAGCGCAATTTTTGATCGGAAATGTTCGGAAAGGGCATTAAGATCTTCATCCCTTAACAGATTGCCATCCATTTTTAGCAGGTTGACCAGCTTTTTGGTATCCAGCTGTTCTTCCGTTTCAGCTTTTTTACTGGACCATTTGAGGCTAAAACTGAGCCCCATCGAGGTGTCCATTTTTTCCATCAACTGATTCATGTTATCAACCCATTTTTCACTGTGGAAAATCCGGGCACTGATTTTTTTGCTGATATTCTTAACCAGAATGTCTTCAAATAGTTCCCGGTCACTTTCTTTCAGAAGCTTTTCAGTTTCCTCCAGACTATCTTTTAAATGCTCAGATAAATCATAGAAATTGACCACCTTCCCGGCGACTTTCGCCGTGATGTTCAGCCGACTTCTGATCTCATGGGCTTTTTTTACCGCCTCCGCTTCTTCGTTATTCCATTCTTTTTCAAAAATATATTGACTGTTCAGCGAATAATCCCGGAGGTATTGGCTATTGATATTTAAATTTTCCACGATTTTGCGAGTAGCCTGCTCTTTGCTTTGTTTGTCGGCAACCGGATTTTTATTAAGCATCTTCACGGCGATCCCAAACAGATCGCCTTCCGGCGATTTGACCACATAGCCCAGATCAAGCTCTTCTTTAAAGGCCGCTTCCATAATTAAGTCGATTTGCTCATGCTGTCTAAGTACCTGCTCCAGATCGCAAAGCTCCCTGGTCAGATGCTTAACGCCCATTTTTTCTCTTTCCAGCTGGATAGCGGCGTCTTCTTTTTCGATTGGGAGTTCCTTTAAAGCTGTCAGACATTGTTCCAGTTCGGACTTAATGGCCTCATAATCGGTGAGTTTTAATTGCTCATTAAGATTCGTCAGCATCATTTCCATGGTAGCCCGCCGAGTGTTGATGCCATTGATCTCATACAGCACATCATCAATTTCCTGCAAAACTTCCTGATACCGATTTTCTGCCACCCTTAAGCTGTCGAGACTATAATTTAATTGCAGCTTTTGCTTTTCCAGACCATGAAGCTCATCACGATAGGCCAAAGCCGAAGCTTCGGCTTCGCCATAGGCTTCCAGATTCAAAGGCAGGGTGATTCTACGGGTGATCTCGAAAACCTCTTGCTTCATTTTTTTCACCGCATCAAACAAGATTTTTTCTTCAGCGGTCTTCTTTTCCGCTGTTTTTAAAGCCATCTCGTAGTCAAAAACAGCCTGTTTAACCACCTTAGCCGCCGTAACCAGATCCTCCGGATGGAGACCTTCGGAAAACTCCCGCTTCAAGGTTTCAATTTCCTGATTAATTTTAGCCAGCGCTTCACTGCTTGCTGCCAGACGAACCATAATGGCTGCCAATTCCGCTTCCAGCGTCTTCTGAATTTCTTCACGATACTTTTTTCTAGCCGAGGAACCAATGAATTTGGGTGTTTCCAGACCACTGGCCCTTCCTCTTAAAATTCCCAAATGATAATGACCCTTTTCATCTAAGTGGGTATGATGGTTTTCATCAATGAGAATACTGGTCAATACGTTTGCCACCTCTTCCGGCGCAATCTCGGTAAGTGACGGCTCCACCTTCAGATATTGATTGATGCTGTGTACCATAAACTGGGGGGCTGGATAAAGGTACTTATCCCCCGGCATTGATGCCAGTTTTTCGCGATAAGCCGTGGGGATGATCAGAGCATCCAGGATTCCCATATCGGCTAAAGCTTCTTCAATGGCCGCCTGAGTCGAACTGTCCACCCCTTTCACATAATCCAGCGCCTTGTACAACGGCAGATGAGGAATACCCAACTCCACCAGTTTTTTTCGGTTGTTCTTTACTTTTTCTGTGCGGAAGGGTTCCGGGTCTTTCATCTTTTTCCAGACATCAATTTCGGCTTCTTTCTCGGTTTTTTGCTGGTCTATTTTTGCCCATTCGGATTGTTCCTGGTAGAGCTGATTCCGTTTTACCTGTTCTAGACCAATCAGCTCTTTTTGAAAAACCTGGGCGATGTCGTTAAAATTGCTTTCCGGGCCAAATTGCCGAATTTCCCGGGAGAGCTGCGTTAAACCATCGGCTGAAATAATATATTCCTGATTATTCTGATTGTATTGATACAGCTTTTCCAGACATTCATCCTGAATTTCTGTTAACTGGCGGTTCGCCTGTTCCAGCAGGCGTTCTTTCGCACCCAATTCTTTTTTGAGTTCATCCAGCTCCATCAACAGTTTGTCATACACTTCCGACATCTGTTTTTCCTTTTCCAGCGCTTTAACCGCCCGACTGATGGTCTGGGTATGATTTTTCAAGGTGGTCGTAACATAGCCGAAATCAAAAGGCTCGGTGATATCTTTTTTGACTTCGTCCCGCATGAAATCATGTTCATCAAAGGCAAAGGCTTCTGCCAAACCATCCATCTCTGCCAGCTGATTGATGATGCTGCTTTCTCCGGCTTCAATTTCCTGTCGGCAACTGGCTACCTGATTGTCCAGATCCCGCTCCTGCTGTCTTTTTGTTTCGTGCTGCTTATCCTTTTCAGACCGCTTTGTGGCCAGTTCCTCGACTTCTTTTTCAGTTTGAATGATCTTTTCCCGGATTTTCACGCTGTCATGGTTTTCTAGTTCCAGCTTTTTTTCCTGCTGGGTCTGAAGCAAAATTTTCAGACTGCTGATTTTTTCTTGCAGACTGGTAATTGCTTTTCCCGCCTGATTGATCTCTCGGGTTTTTTTAAGTTTTAGATTCTTTTCCTGTTCCAAACGAAGGTGCTGGTCATGAAACTGTCTGGCCTTATCCAGCACAATAAAATGATTATAGCGGTCAAAGGCCTGGCGGATCCGATCGGCGGCGCTCTTGCATTCCTTTAAAACTTCCAGACGACTTTTGATGTTATCCATGTTTTCAATGGCCTCGGACATTGGTCGGAGATCGTCCTCTGACAGCGGCTGTAGTGAATTTTCCATGATCTCATAGATCACTGTTGGTTTGAAGTCCTTGGATAGCTTGGGACTGCGGAGCTGAACCAGTAATTTTACCAGCTCATCATATTCGTCCAGATCATCAAATCCAAAAACCAGATCGTTCACCAGCTTCATATAGTTTTTTTGACCCTCCACCACCTGGCCACCGGCTCCGATCCGGTTTTCCAGCTCTTTCATGGTCAGCGGTATCTTCTCACCCATTTGTTTATATAAAAAGAAATCTTCACCAATCCGACGGCCATCAGTAATGGAAAAACCCCAGGATTTTAGGGGCTTTCCCCGGTTTGCCTTAAACCCCATTCCAATCGTGACAGTATTGTTGGAGTGCTTCTTTTTAAATTCCATAAAAAGATAGCCGATGGATTCATCCTTTCCATTTTCATCATCCCCCAGAATGTAGTTCTCAATTTTTCGAGCCTTTGAACCAAAGGGATCCAGCCGCTCCGGACTTTTATTACCATCCAGCAGCAGCGGAATAAAGCTCTGCATTGTCACTGATTTTCCCGAGCCATTAGAGCCCCGCAATAGTAGCCGCCCCTGGGAAAAATCAAAGGTTTCTTCATCATAATACCAGAAGTTAACCAAACCAGCCCGGTTCATTACCCATCGATTGTCCTGCATCTTAATTCTCCCCACTTCCTTTTGTCACCGCTTCTGGATAACTCCCCATGAGTTTTCCCGCCAGCGGCAGGATCTCGATTTCCCGGCCGTCATAAAGCTGCCGTAACATTTTGAATTCTTCCAGATAGGCCACCAGTTTTTCAGCCAGTCCGACTGGTGACATTTCCCGGAATTCCTTGCTCCAATTGTTTCCCGTTTTTTCTTTTAACACCGCTACCTGCTCATCAAAGGCCACCCGGGACAGCGTTATACCGCCAGCCGGATTGATCTGCAGCTTTTTTTCGGAAAGCGACTCCCGAATCTGAGCCACAAACAGCAGGGTGATATCGCAAATCGCTTTAGTATTCGGAAAGCCATCCTGGATATTTTTTTCGGCCGGTACCACCAGCATGGCGCCGTTCTTATGGACATGGAGAGAATATTCCAGATATTTTGAAAAATCCGCTTCCATCAGACCCCGTTGTTTTTTAATATAGTCATAATCCACATCCTCCGTCCCCTGGGAGTAAACCACCGGTTCCATCAGCAGCTTGCGATAAACCCGCTGGCGTCTAATGACACCCCGATCGGCATTCAGATCCCCCCATTCAGCATTTTCCATATCCTGATAATTGGCAAAATCCATAATATCTGCAGTAAAATGACGGACAAAATACCGGGATAAACCAGTGCTTTCATATAAAACCTCAGCATCGTCGTGATAGGCAAATTTCTGATCATCGCCATCATTGACCTTCATCAATCCCAGGGTCTGGGCAAAACGAAGAACCTTGATAAAATGCTTGCGGTGGCTATACTGGGTCCAGTCAATTTTCTCTTTTCCGATATTATTTCCGGCAATGAATTCGGTAATTTCTGAGAGGACAAACTGTTCATCCCGGGAACGGTCTTCCAGAAACATCAACAACAGACATAGCAGCACATATTCCCTGGGATGATTGAATTCCTGAATTCCCATAAAACTCTCGGCGGAACCGGGGATTTTTTCCAGCTTGATCAAATGCTGATTGATGATAATTCCATAGCCCAGTTTCTCATTGAGAAAGCTTTTAAATTCGGGAATGCTGTCCTTTACCCGATAAAACACATCCTTGTCATCATCTTTTACCACCCAGTAGTGATCCAGCAGCAGTTCCAGTTCTTTCATCTTTGAACCTCTTCTTTGCTATCCAAAAAACGGATTACATAGGCAGGCATTTCCAGATTTCCATCCTCACACCGCAAAACACAGCGCTTATTTCGCTCAATTGGCAGTTCCACCTGATAAACCCGGCCATCCTCGGTTTTGCCTTTTTTATCGGCTCCGGAAATTCCCTTGCTCAGCCATTTCAACAGCGTCGTTCGGACGTGCTGTTCAATCACCGGCAGCGTCGCAAAGTCGATGCAATGGTCGATCACATAATTTCCCATGGTCTTTTCCTCGATCTGTCGTTCCAATTGGATCCGCTTCATCATCGCTTCTTTTTTGTCTTTATTGCTGCAAATGGGCCTTCGCTCAGCTTTCTCCTGATACCCCCGAACCCGGGGCTTTAACATCGTGGTTCCGGGTGTTTCTTCAAAGACATGACTGTTGATGCTCTCAGTCTCCCTGAAATGGTCAGACTTGATGTGCTTCATATTAAAAATGCCAAAGGCTAAGCTGGATAACTTATGGGCTTCTTTGATATCCCGACACTGATCAAATAGTTCTGCCAGTTTACGGTATTCTTCCTTGCGGTTAATGGCACTGTTTCGGCTTTCCGAAATTTGGGCGGCATAGCGGGTGATCTTTCTGATAATATCATTGGTGATATCCATCAGTTTGGCCGCCTCACTCTCATTGCCCTTCGATCCCAAAAACCAGGCATTGAGGCTGTCCCAACGTCCATAAATATTCTCTTTAATTCCCACTTCGTCAAGCTCGGCATCAATTCTGGGAATTGACACCTCATAGGCGATGGCTTTTTCAAGCACCGCATCAATATCTTCTAACGCCAGGTTCTTTAAGATGTGCTCAATGGCGTTGGCATGGTTTTGCAAACCTTTGACAAAATCCCGCAGATATTCGATAAATTTATCCTTAAATATCATAAACTCCCGGGTTTTCATCATTTCCTCAGCTTTGATGGAATAGAGATCACGGATATAATCCTGATAGTTCTGGTTGAGCCGTTTAAAATCACTGTTGAGACTGCTCCACCAGCTCCCCACTTCCTTTTCACCCTGTTTTGCCATCTGGGACAGTTTTTTGAGCTCTTCCCGGAGCCGTTCCAGCAGGGTCGGTTCCAGCGATGCGGTTTCTACAAAGAGATTTTCCAGCCGAATTGTCAGTCGTTCAATTTCCACACTGTATTCGGAAAGCTGATAGCGAAACTGCTTATTCTTGAATTCCTCCACGGTGGAAACCTTGGCAGTATCCTGAATCGCTGATAGGTTTTTCCATAACAGCAAAGCATCCAGATCCTGCTTACACATTTCCATAGTATATTCTTTAAATTCCTCGTTTTCCTTCAAAGCCTCATAAACGTCTTCCTTATATAACCAATACTTCATTTTTTCGTATTGGATGTAAAAATAGCGCAGAATACTGCGATATCGCCAGGCGTTTTCCACGGTCAGATACCGCATCTCATCAATTTGTCTGGTTAATTTTCCGGTTACTTCAAACTTCATCAATTGTACCTATTCTTTTCTTGATTATTTATAAGTTCTTTTCAATTTCCAGCAACTGCTGTTCCTTCTCCAGCTCCTGTTTCAGTTCTTCCTCGGTGGGCATATACAGCTTGTATTTTGAGGTGAAAATCTGATTATTATTTTCCGGCAGTGTATACTTAACAACTGACTCACTTTTATCTGCACACAAGATAATGCCGATGGGAAGATTATCGCCTTCGTTTCTCATCTCTCTGGTGTAATAATTAACGTACATCTGCATCTGACCAATATCCTGATGGGTGAGTTTACCAACTTTTAAGTCGATAATCACAAAGCACTTTAATATATAATTATAGAAGACCAGATCAATATAGTAATGCTCACCATCAAAAGAAATGCGTTTTTGTCGGGCGACAAAGGAAAACCCCCGTCCCAGTTCCAGCAGAAATTTTTGTAAGTGATTGATTAATCCTTGTTCCAAATCTTTTTCGTAAAGATTTGAGGTTTGTTCAAGTCCCAGAAATTCAAGAACATAAGGATCTCTGATAATATCTTTCGTGCCCACGCCCGGTTCAAGTCTTTGAATTTCCTTTCGGACCCTATCCTGATCCTGGCTGGAAAGAAGCCGCTCATAGTAGAAGGAATTGATTTGGCGTTCCAATTGCCGGGTGCTCCAACCGGATTTTGCACATTCATCCAGATAAAACTCCCGGGCCTTTTCATTTTCGACCTTCAACAGCATTCGATAATGGGTCCAGCTTAATTCGTGGCGCAGTGCGTCACGTTTCTGAAACACCAAATAAAACTGCCTCATCCTTCTGAGGTTTGATGCTTCAAACCCTTTACCAAACTCAGCTGTCAGCTTTACCGACAATTCTTTTAACAATCCGGTGCCATACTCCGCCCGGTCATTTTCTCCCTGGGCTTCATAAATCTGCCTGCCAATATTCCAATAGGTTTCGACCATGACAAAATTCACCGTGGCGTAAACTTTTTTCTGGGCCTCGGCGACAGTGATCCGGATGTTTTCATATAACTTGGCGTTAACTAATGGTTCCATTTTATTATTCCTATTCCTCATTATTCTTATACGGTACCCGGGCAGAGGGGACAAATTCCGCCGTCGCATCGGTGTGGATGGCCTGGTCATCAAAATAGATATGGGCTCCAAAGGCCTTGAGCACTTCCTGTTTGCTCATGCCGCCGAGGAAAAAGGCTTCATCGATCCGCACATCCCAGGCCCGTAGGGTCCGGATCACTCGCTCGTGAGCTGGCGCATTTCTGGCGGTCACCAAGGCCGTGCGAATGGGAGCCCGGTTTTTATCAAACTCTTTCTGAATCGCTGACAGGGTTTTTAAAAACCGGGCAAAAGGCCCTTCGGGCAGAGGCTTACGGGCATTTTTTGTTTCATTGGCCTGAAAGGCCTCAATGCCCTGGCTTTTATAGATCCGCTCAGACTCATCCGAGAAAAGCACCGCATCGCCATCAAAGGCGATCCGGATCTGATCGATTTCTTTTATTTCTTCATAGGTCAAGTGTTGGGTATAAATAATCCCCGCAGCGACTCCGGCATTAATGGCCTCCTGAACATCCTCCTCATTGGCCGAAAGAAAAAGATCGGTGTTAAAGGCTTCCAGATAGGGCGCCAGCATGGCCCCGCTAACCAGTGCCGCCCGGGTGATATCCAATTGGTAATGCCTGATCGAGTTAAAAATCCGCAGACTACTATCGGCATTATTGCGGGACATTACGATGATTTCGGTTTTTCGCTCTTCCGAACCGATCTCATTAAGCTTCAGCAGTGCCTTAATCAGGGCAAAACCGGTTCCTGGCTTTAAAATATCGTTTTCATGTTCAATCTGGTATTGGGTGTAGGCTTCCACCCCTGCTTCATCAAAGATCCGGTTTTCTTCCTCCAGATCAAAAAGCGCCCGGGAAGAGATTCCCACTACCAGACAATTTTCAAATTTATGCATCCTTTTCCCCCTTCTTTCCCAAACTTATCGACATTCCAACCTTATTCACACAACTTATCCACATTATCCCGGTAAATCCGGCATAATGTGGATAAAAAGGCCATTCTTCCTCCCTCAGACAGACACCTGGTTAAAAGTTATCCACAATTGATATCCCTGGATAACTTCATCGAGCTTTAGCGTTTAGAGACGTTTTAAGAAATTAAAAGAACCTTTTTCGAAGAAAAAGGTTCTTTTAATTTTATGGTGTCACCCATTTATTCTGTTTTTATCATACCATTGATATCGAAATCCGTAAATATAACTTTAAAAATTTAGCGGCCATTCAAGCAAAAAAATCAGTTTCCTCCAGGGTCAACTTGACAATCCGGAGCTCGGTCAGTTCATCACCCAGCTCATTTTTTGTGGCGATCAATTGATTTAGTCCGTTCTCCGGATAAACGCTGGCCTTGTTGATGCCAACCAGGGTAAATCCGCCATTTTCAGCCATTTTCAGATAACCTTCGGCCGCTTTTAACGCATAAAGAATCATCAACGCTGCCTAACCCTGAACCTTTTTTTCAAGCGCTGACAAAATCTTCAGGCCCTTAACACCATCACGATTCTGATAGTTGACCCAGGTCTTGAGTTTTTCCCAGGCCGCCCCATTATGAATCAGTTCCAGGGCCATTTCATAACCTTCCCGAATACTGGGCGCCTTGTCCCGTAAATACAGAATCAGTCCGGCATTTAAGGCAACAATATCTTCCCGGGTCTTGGTTTCTTTGCCTTTTAACAATCGGACAATACATAGCGCCGATTCTTCAACCGAATTAAAGGTGCGGATTTCATCCACAATTCCAGGAGTTATCAACATATCTTGTGGATTAAATGTATATTTTTCCACACTACCATCTTCTTTCAGCTCAGCAATATGGGTAGTACCGAGGGTTGAAGCCTCATCAATGGCCTGGTCGCCAACCTCGCCAAAAACCACAATGGCCCGTTTATAACCGATCTCCGCCATGATCTGGGGCACAAAATCCAGCATTTCTTTGGAGTAGACCCCTCTGACCCCATATTGCGGCAGCGCCGGGTTTGCCAGCGATGCCGAAATATTCAGCACACTGCCAAATGAAATTTGCGATAAAACCCGCCCCAAAGCTACCGGATGAACCTCCGGGCTCATCCCATTAAAAATACCAATCCCGGCCTTTTCGATGCTTTCTTTAACCAGATCGACATTAGAATCCATATCGATACCCAGGGCTTCCAGCACATCGATGGTACCACAGACCGCGGTCAAGGCCCGGGAACCGTGTTTAGCCATGGGGATTCCGGCGGCGGCGGCAATAATCGATGCCACGGTGCTGATATTGAAGGTTTTAAAACTATCCATCCCGGTGCCGCAGTTATCCACAATCGGAAACTCAGTGACCGGTTCCACCTTAAAGGTATCCACTTCATAAATCGCTTCAAAACTTCCGGCCACTTCTGCCGGGGTTGCCCCTTTCGCACTGAGGGCCGCTAAAAAAGCGCCCTGTTGCATGGCTGTTTGCTTATCACTTAATATTTCCATGAACATTTCTTTGGAATCATCTTTTGACAGGTTTTCCTTATTGATCAGCTGGGTAATCACCTGACCATAATCTTTCATGCTGATTGTTTTTTCCATTTAATTGCTCCTTTAATTTTTCTTTCTTATTTATTAATTCACTACTGCTTCGATCTCACTTTGACAGACGGCCATCACTTCATCACCACAATGGTTGAATAACCATCGCTGTTTCTAATATAGTCCATTCCCCGTTCCAGTTCTTCCAGTTTGACCCGATGAGAAATAAGTGGCCGGACATCAATTTTTCTTGATTCAAGCAGGGTTTTGGCCTTTTGACTATGCTTAACACTGCAGCCATAAGATCCGACTACGGTAATTTCCTTGTAGTGAATCCGGTTGATGTCCAGTTGGAAGTCTTCATTGCGGGTTAGTCCACTGAAATAACCGAGCGTTCCTTTTTTTCGGAGGATTTCCAGGGCCAGATCAAAGGCCTCTGGCCCTGGACAGCAGGGAATTACTCCGTCAACTCCATGGCCATCGCTGCAACTCTTTAAGCGATCAATCAGATCGGCTTCGGCACCACTAAAAACAGCATCAAAGCCCAAGGCTTTGCCACGCTTACGACGCTCTTCATTGGCTTCAATCAGGATGACATTGCTGATCCCTTCGGCTTTTGCCAAAAATAAGTTGAGCAGGCCCAAACGGCCGCCACCGATAATGACCAGCGCCGCTTTCTGCTTCAACTGAAGGCGATCCTGAATGTTGACACAACAGGCCAGCGGTTCAATAAATGATATTTCTTCATAAGCCAGATCATCATTCCGAATCAGATTGACAATCCTGGATTTGATCGCCTGCTTATCAATTCTGATCACTTCCTGAAAACCGCCATCAAAATTAAAGCCCAAAATCTTAATCTGATCACAGAGATTATCCTGACCACTTTTACAATAATCACAGACCCCACAGGAAATCCCCGGATGAACGTGCACCCGTTGGCCCACCTGATGACCAATAACTTTTTTGCCTCGGGCAATGATCTCACCGGCAATTTCATGTCCCAAAACCCGGGGATAAACCAGATCCCGTTGGCCCATGGTGGCACATTTTAAATCAGTTCGGCAAATATTGCAGGCTCTGACCTGCACCAGAATCTCGTGATCTCCACATACCGGCATGTCCTGGTCTCTTATCACCAATTCTCCCGGTCTTTCCAATACCACTGCTTTCAATTCGTCCCTCCCTTATTCTTTTGCTGCTTATAATCGCTATCTAAGCCTATTTAAAACAAAAAAAAGCCACGCTAATAAAGCGCAGACTTTCCACATCTTCCAACATCTAATTCTCCGGCAGGTCTTCTGACTCATGATCATCACCTCTGTCGCCTTCCCATTTTTAAACAGTGGCATCTTGACAGAAATTCCCAATTTACAGCGGCGGGCCCGTATAAGCTTCTCACTTATTTTCCTATTCTCCCCGAAGGGCACCTGAAAATGATTATTTAATTTTGCTTATTATATCATAATTGGACTCCCCAATAAAACACCTTTTTGGCAACTTCAATAAATCATTCTGCCCGACAATGGGTTTTATTTATTCGGATTCTTGCTTCGCAGCAACCCTTTCATCCAAACATATTTCCATACCGGCTTCGCTGCTGATGCTTTCAAAGATGGTATCGCCCTGATTGTTTGTTAAACGTAGCCAAACCTTGGCCGTGATGCTCTCAACAATCTCGCGATCCATCAATCCATCCACCGGTGCCCGTAGCCGACCGCCACTAGCCATCTGCGCTTTAAAAGCCAGGGCCCCGTTGGGACCTTCAAGTTCCCCGGCACAGGTTCCCTTTGCGGTATCAACTTCCCATTTCTCCAGCCGGGAAAAATTATAGGTAGCAAAACGCCGGGTAATCCCGTTAAAATCAGTGAAGTAAGCAAAGAAACCGGGAAACTCCATCCCTAAAAAAGGAATATTCGCCCGTGAAAAGACAAATGATGCATTTCCCCCATCAAAATGACTGGCCTGAAGCCAGAGATAGGTTTTGGGAAAAGATCGGCCATAATCTTTTTCAATATAACCGACCCCACCATTAAAATCGAGAATCTCGCCATCCAGCTCAATATCGCCCTTTATTTCATGATATAAATGGATAATAGCGTGGTAGCATTCCATAAAAGGCAATATTCCAAAGGGCCCCATGATCCCCGGGTGCCTTAAACCTTTGGGAAAGGGATGACTGTTGTGAAAGGTCAACCGCCCTTTGATGCTGCCTTCCTCAGTATCGACATTTAGCGATAGCCCCTGGGCGTTAAAACTATTATTCTCAATCTCCACATCAAACCGATCCGTTCTGGCATTGAATTCTAGATATGGAAAATGATGATACCAGGTTTTTCCGGTGACAGCATTGATGACCTGGATAAAAGACTGCCGGTTCCCCTGGGGATCGATGGCCATTCCCGGAATAATAGCAATGGCATGTTTGCGATCGGCGCTGATGCATTTAAAATACCAGCCTTCAAAATAGCGGCGTTTTTTGTTTTTTCCCTGAAAATAAGCCTGCTTAATCATCCGTTTTCTCCTTTCCTCAAAACGATTGCCCCATCCCGGCCGTTACTGCAGCTGGACAAAAAGCAGTACCAGGCTGGCGGCCAGCAATGAACTGGCAAAATTAACAAAGTCATTGTTGACAAAGGCCAGCCCACTATAAAGCTGATTGGGCTTATTATTATCCACCGGTTTTTCGGTCAGCTCACCGGTTTCATGGCTGATATATTTGGCCTGGAAAGCAGCACCCATAAAGCTATCCAGTACTGATCCCAGTAGCCCGCCAAAGGTAATCATCAGGATTTGCATTAATAAAAGCACCCCACTGTTGCCTGCCGCCAACTGGTAAAGACCATAGGTCAAGGCTACCACGGCCGACCCACCCAGCGAAGCCAAAAAACCCAGCGGACTGACTCCCCCGGAAAGTCCGGGGCTGACCGGTTTTAAGGTAAGTAACGAAACCGGGGCCTTCTTACTGAGAATCCCGATTTCCGAAGCCCAGGTATCGGCATTGCAGGCCGCAAAGGATGCCGCCACTGCCACCAGATAGGCGGGGTTTTGCGATAAGGCAAAGGGAATCGCCATAATCAGTGCGGCCCCACCATTGGCGCCCACTTGAACCAGATCCCGGGGACCGGACTTGGCATGCATCCGAACCTCAATGGGATCTTTCAAGCTGGCTTTGAAATGCGATAAAAAGGTGGAGCTGAAAAAAAATACCATCAAAAGGATAAAAAACAGCGGCCCGCCAGCCAGATACAGGGCCACGGCCAGAAAAAAGGCTCCCAGTGCCGCCGATAGGGTTAAGGCATTGCGCCTTAAGGCAAAAACAGAAACCGCCAGCGACAAAAAAATATATATCACGTGTTCCAGGGTCGATCCGGTCTGAGCTGCCAGACTATACTGTGTTAAATTTTCCACTTTGCACCTCCAATCAGACAAATAAAAAATAATAGGCTCCGGCACTGACCAGAGGCACAGTCAGATTATCGAGCCCCAACGGGGTTGCGGCTTCCAGCACGGTTGCCAGCAGCGCTAGGGTAATGGCTGGGATCAGTACCTGAGGCTGACCAGTTGCTGCCAGCAGGAGTGTCGTCACCAGAAACGAAGCGCCCAGCATGGTCAGACTGCCCGACAACGTTTTTTCAGAACCGAGAATTTGATACGGCCACTTTGGCCACCGGGTTCCCACCACGGCAGCCAGACCATCGCCGTAACCCATAATCAGAATCCCCACCCCGCCAACTACTGGGTTGTTCAGTGGCCCAAAGGTGATCAATGCCAGAAGCAGTAGCGAAATGGCATAATAGACCGTGCCCAGATCGCCCTTTCCCGCCCCCCGTTCCATTGACGAAAAGATCTGAAAACGATAGGACAGATAATTCAGGATCACAAAACAAGCCGGTACCACCGCTGCCCAAAGAGGACTGTCAAAAAAGACCATCGCCAGCAGCCACCAGTTACAAACCAGAATATGAACCGCCTTGCGGCTGGCTTCCTTGCCGAAGCGCTCCAAAAATTTTGCCAGAAAAATCACACCAAACACATAAATAAACGAAACCACGATTCCCAGAATACTATTCCAGATATTTTCCATTCCATGCCTCCATTCTCTGTCACTTACTGCCCAAAAGATGTCAATACCAGCTGTTTGTTGGCCGAAATAAAGAGTATCACCTTTTCCCATTTAGGCACATAAATCCGCCGATCCAACAAATGATACCGGGCTTGCCGACACCGTTTTAAAATTTTACTGTAATAAAGCAGCGACAACAACACCGGCAAACGGGCTTTTTTATCAAACACCGCCAGATTCGCTGTAATTTTTTGATAGCGGCTTTCCGCTTCTGTGGCAAGATACTCCCATAGCTGGATCAACTCCGGGCTTGGCTCCGGTCCAGCCAGATCCTCGGGACTAACGCCCCAGGCGCTCATTAAATCCTCGGGCAGATAAATCCGCTGCAAGCGATAGTCGGTGCCCACATCCCGCAAAATATTGGTCAGCTGCATAGCAATCCCCAGTTCCACCGACAAGGCTTCTGCTTCCATGTTTACTGGTTTAGCCAGCAGTGGACAAAGCATTAAACCCACCGTGCCCGCCACCAGGTAGCAATAGTCAAGCAGATGATTAAAGGTCTCCGGCTGTTTAAACTCAACATCCTGAAGCTGACCAATCAGCATTTCCTGAAAAGGTCGGATCTTTAGCGGAAAATGGTCAAACGCCCAGCGCAATGCCCGCCACATCGGTTCATCCGGGGTTTCTCCGGCCTCAAAAGCTGCCAGCTTAACCGCCATCGCTTTAACCACCTCCGGATTGTTATCGACATCAATGGCGTCATCGGCAATCCGGCAGAAGGCATAAATGGCAAACACCGCCTGGGCCTGTTCTCGGGGTAATTTTTTAAAGGCTCGATAAAAACTGCTGGAATTATTTCGAATCAGGGTTTCGCACCAGTTTAAATCCTTTTGAATCGCATCTTCGATCATTTTAAATCCCTCACCACTTCGGCCACGGTAATCTTGGCCGAGGTCAATACAATCGGCACACCCGCCCCGGGATGGGCGCTGGAACCGGTAAAATACAGGTTTTGATACTTCATCGCCTTGGGCTGGGGCCGCCAGTAATTGCTCTGCAAAAGGGTTGGCCGCAGCCCAAAGGTCGCTCCAAACAGAGCATTGAAGTCATCCCGGAAATCAAGGGGGGTATAGTTTTTTTCAAAAATAATATGGGCTTCAAAATCAGCCAGCGGCTTGATCTGGCGAATTTTATCCATGGCCTGTTGACGGTAGCCAGCCACGACCTGCTGATCGTTCCAGTCCAGTGGCCCATCTTTTAAATTGGGTACTGGCACCAGGACATAAAGGCCCAGTTGCCCCGGAGGAGCCAGGCTCTCATCCAGCAACGCTGGCGCATAAACATAGATGGACGGGTCCGCCGGAAAACGTCCAGCAAAGATATCGTCAAGATTGCCTTTAAAATTCTGTGAAAAAACCAGATTGTGAACGTTGAGGCCGGGAAAATCCCGCTTGTCAAGACCCAGATAGAGCATGTAGGCTGAACAGGAATAGTCCAGCGCCTCGACCTTGTCAGGTTGATATTTTTTGTGCTTGAAATCGTCCGGTAGCAGGGCTTTCATGGCATAGGGAAAATCCGCTGAACAGACTACCGCATCAGCGGTTTGCTCCTGGCCCGCAACAGTGATGCTGCGAACCCGGTTGCCATCACAATTAATCCGCTCTACCGGGGCATTAAGAACCAGCTTACCGCCCATTTCCAAAAACAGTTTTTCCATCGCTAGAGCCATGGCCCGCATTCCCCCTTTTAAAAACCAGACACCATAGGTCAGTTCGATCATTGGAATAATCGTATAAATCGAAGGCCCATTAAAGGGTGAGATGCCAATGTAAAGGGTCTGAAAGCTCAGCAGCTCCTTGAGTTTTTGATCCTTGACAAACTTCCCGACCGAGTCAAAGGCATTGTCAAAGGTGCGCAGCCGTAGCCCCGCCAATAGGGTTTTCGGATTATAAAAATCACTGGCGCTGCGGAACGAACGCTCAATAAAATGTTCCTTGGCCACCAGGTAGCGTTGATAGACATCGGCCAGATAGGCCAGATAACCCTGGGTTTCTGCTTCACCCACCGACTCCAGGGTTTTAATCAAGCTGCTCAGTTCTGAAGACGCCTCATGGGTGGTGCCATCGTCAAAATATACCTTGTAAATGGGGTCCAGCCGTTCCATCTGGAGATAATCAGCCGGGTTGCGGCCGCAGCAGCTGAACACCTCTTCATAAATCTGAGGCATCATCAGAATCGTCGGGCCCAGATCAAAGGTAAAACCGTCTCCGGAAATAACGCCCATCCGTCCTCCGACCTGGTCATTTTTCTCATATAGCTCAACTTCAAAGCCCTCATTTAACAACCGCAGGGCGCTGGCAAGGCCACTGACCCCAGCTCCGATGACGATGATTTTCTTTCTGCTCATATATTCATCCCTTCATTTCAAATCTGCTTGTTTTTATACCCGAAACAATTCAAAAAACACCCTGGTTGCCCAGGGTATTGACCGGCTGAAAACTTTACCAAACAGTTTCTTGATCCAGGGGACTGGGGCAACGCTGTATCAAAAGCGACTGGTTTATTACAGTTTTCCCAATACTTCTTCCACATCCGGCAAGGTTCGGATTTCATATTTTTTAACCCAGATCACCATCCCCACTTCATTGATCAGGATATTGGCCCGTTTGGAAGCGCCATGTTCGGTGCTGAAGATCCCATAGGACCGGGCCACCGCCCCCAGGGGATTAAAATCCGAGAGGATCTTGAGCTGTTTTAGACATAAGGCTCGGGCCCATACTGATTTGCATGGCTCGGGATCCACACTGAGCCCCAATACCACGGTATTCTTTTCGGCAAAACGATCGGCATTGCGATCGAGGGAACGCATCTGATCGGTGCATACCGAGGTCCAGGCCAAAGGATGCCAGGATAAAAGCACCTTCTTCCCTTTAAACTGACTCAGGGTGACCAGCTCCCCATTTTGATCCACCAACGCAAAATCTGGCGCCATGGCCCCTAATTGAATGATCTCTGTCATATCAGATTCCTCCTTAAATTTATTATTGTTTAGGTAATTGTTAACTCTAATTTTCCTGATTATTGCTTGACACTGCGATTTCCAGTTGTACCGGCAAACCTTCATCGGCGATCATGTTAAGAAAGACTCTGACGATTTCCGGGTCAAACTGAGTGCCGGAACAGGCTTTTAGCTCACTGATGGCGTAGGACAGATCATTAGCCTTTTTATAGCTGCGGCTGTGGGTCATCACATCAAAGGAATCAATCACGTTGATGATCCGACCCAGGTAGGGAATTGTTTCCCCTTTTAACCCATTGGGATAGCCGCTGCCGTCATATTTTTCATGGTGGGCCAGAATATCCTCAGCAATATGTTCCAGTGCGGGGGTTGACTTAGCAATCCGATAGCCGATTTCCGGATGGGTTTTAATGATTTCCCACTCTTCCTTACTAAGTTTAGACGGTTTATCAAGAATATATTCCGGAATCCCGATTTTGCCGATATCATGGAGCAACGATAACAGTTCCAGTTCGTCCAGCTGATCCTTGCGGAGATTCAAACGGCTGCCCAGGGCTTTACTCAACTGGGTAATCCGCATGGTATGCGCTTCAGTCTCCGTGCTTTTTTCATGGAGGGTGCGGGCCAGCGATCGGATTGTGGCATTCCGGGAACTGCTGCTTTCCATCAGCTTATTACGATACATCCGATTTTCAGCCAGATTCAACACATCTTCCGGCCTTTTCAGATCCACATTGCTTTCTGCATAACCCATGGCTAAACTGACATTTAAGTGAAACTCCCGGATTTTATCCGTTTCATCCGTAATCTCCCGGATCAGCTGACAGACGCCTTCCTGGTCAATATCCTTAAGTAAAATGACAAACTCATCCCCAGGCCATCGGGAAATAAAATCGGTGGGTCGGCAGATCCGCCTTAGCACATTACTCACTGCCACTATGACCTGGTCCCCCTCCTGATGACCAAAGGCATCGTTGGTCAGCTTGAGACCGTTGATATCACACATGATAATAAAATAGTGGGGCTTTTGTTGCTGACTGAGAACCTCAAACTGCTTTTTCATGTAAGCCCGGTTTTTAAGCCGAGTCAGGGGATCTGAATAACTCAAAAAGAGAATTTCTTCCTCATTGATCTTTCTTCTGGTGATATCCGAGAGGGTACTGATAAAACGAATCGGCTCATTATTCCGATCCCGCTGAACCACCTTGCCGCGATGGGACACCCAAATCACGCCATAATGCTCCGACATTACCCGGTATTCGCCCTCAAAGTAGTCTACCTTGCCACTGAGCATATCCATAAAACTGCTTTCAAGCCGGTTTTTGCAATCCCCATGTATTTTTAAAAAATAATCCTCATAAAGCTGACGGCCATCTTTCCCCTGATAGCCGATTAACTGTTTCCACTCAGGGCTGATATAAGCTTCTTTTTTTTGCAGCCAGACATCCAGATACCCGTCATTGGTAGCTTCCATAATCAAACGATAGCGTTCATCCATCATTTTAATCTGCTGATTCGCCTGATCAATTTCCTGAAGCATCTGATTGGTGGAAACCGCCAGGGTTTTAAGCTCGTCCCGCCCTTCCATGCTGATCGATAGTATAGTATCGCGTTTTATCCCCACTTCTTTGGTAAAGGCGATCAGTTTTTCGATTCTTTTAAGAAAATAGCGATTCACGATTAAATAATCAATCCCCAGCACCAGTAACAATAAGACAATAAAACTGACCATAAAGAGGTTAAATTGGTGCTTGACAAAGCTATAGTTTTCTTCCATCCGGGAAATCGTCATGACAAGATTTTCTTCGCCACTGCCATCCGGGAGGAGCCGACTGGCGGTGAGATAGGGCTTGCCATCAAACTCTCTTTTGCTAATTTGATTTTTGGGAATGGTGGCCGCCGCTTCTGCTTCTCTCAATTCCACATTGACGCCTGTTAAGGATTCAATGTAAGCCGTCATTTCGTCATCAAAGGTTCTGACCATCACCAGACTCCCATTACTGACCGCATTATGATTGGAATTGTTAACCCGACCGGAGGCGATTAGATAAGGCTGTCCTTCCAGCATCATCAAATGCGTTGTGACATCCGTGTCATCGGTCAACAGCCCGGTATAAAAATTATTCCGGGTAATTTTTTTTATCAGCGCCGCTGTCTGTTCTGCGGTCAGGTCAAAATCGTCAGCGCCAACCACCACACCGCTTTGGTTGACAAAGAGCATCATGTTTAAATCAAGGTTTTCCATGGTCTCGTCATTCAGATTGACGGTCACATAATCCGGATTATGATCGTTGATAAAATTATAGGTATCATCCCAATAGGCCCAATCCTTTAAAATGCTGCTAAAGTTTTCTTTTTCGTTGTCAATAATCGTCTCAACCATTTCAAAATCTTTATCCATCTGATTTTTCTGGGCGTCGTCAACATAGCCGTAAAAAACCCAATAAAAAATTCCGTAGGTTACCCCCAGGAGCACTGCAGCACTGCAAAGGGCGATTATAATTATTTTATATTTTAATTTCATCTGACACCATCTCGGTCTTCTTTCATGACCCGCTTTTATTTATCAATCGTTTTCATTTTATCTGCAACAGTGATTTGTTCAAAATCAATACGCCTCTTATTCATTGATCTCTTTCTAACACATCCGACAATTATTAAACGTTAGCATTGCCATTTTCTGATTGTATCCGTATACCGGCGCTTTTATCCTTAAAATCGATCTTAACCTTATCATAACAATAATCAAACAAAAATGACAGTCCCTATTTGTAAATTCCACTGCAATTTTTGACCTGATCCCCGGGCTATAAACAGGCCTTTGGGGACACCCGATAAAAATGCACTTATGGCCGTGCTGTTGGTATAGTCCCCCTGGGGGCACTTATTTCGCAAACAGCCCGATCGGCTCTTACATCTTGACATTTTCATTTTCCATGATATAATGCTGACAATTAAATATTTTTTGCGGGGGGACTTATTGTTGAGAAGGTTAAAACCTGACCCTTTGAACCTGTTAGTTAATACTAACGTAGGGAGGCAAGGCGTTTTAGCTTAATTTCTAATACGTACGTTTGGTGCTTTCCTATTGTGGAAGGCACTTTTTTATTACCCCAGATTTTAAATCAGAAAGGAAACGCTTGTGAAAAATTACCAAACCCAAATGGAGGCGGCAAAAAAGGGGATTATCACCCCGGAAATGAAAACCGTGGCCCAAAAAGAAGGCCTTGATGTGACCAAACTGATGGCTTTGGTCGCCTGTGGCCAGGTTGCCATCCCGGCCAATGTCCGACATCTCACCCTGTCGCCGGAAGGCATCGGTACTGGTCTGAAAACCAAAATCAATGTCAACCTGGGGGTCTCGGGGGATTGTAACGATTATAGTCTGGAGCTGGAAAAGGTCAAACTGTCCCTGAAATTTGGGGCCGAAGCGATTATGGATTTAAGTAATTATGGAAAAACCAATACCTTTAGAAAGCAGCTGCTTGAACTGTCGCCGGCAATGATCGGTACGGTTCCGATGTATGATGCCATCGGCTACCTGGAAAAAGATCTGCAGGCGATTACCGCCCAGGATTTCATGCGGGTGGTTCGGGCCCACGCCGAAGAAGGGGTGGACTTTATGACCATCCACGCCGGAATCAATAAGCGGGCGGTGGAAGCCTTTAAGCGGTCGGGTCGACGCACCAATATTGTCTCCCGGGGTGGCTCACTGATCTTTGCCTGGATGGAAATGACCGGCAACGAAAATCCCTTTTATGAATATTACGACGCGTTTTTAGAAATCCTCCGGGAGTTTGATGTCACCATCAGCTTGGGGGATGCCCTGCGCCCGGGCTGTATTGACGACAGCTCTGATGCTTCCCAGCTCAGCGAACTGATTGAACTGGGTCATCTGACCAAACGGGCCTGGGCTAAAGACGTTCAGGTAATGGTTGAAGGCCCGGGCCATATGGGCATCAACGAGATTGCCGCCAATATGGTTATTCAAAAAAGGCTGTGTCACAATGCCCCCTTCTATGTCCTCGGTCCGCTGGTCACCGATGTGGCTCCAGGCTATGATCATATTACCGCCGCCATTGGCGGTGCCATCGCTGCTGCCAACGGCGCCGATTTTCTTTGTTATGTGACGCCAGCCGAACATTTACGGTTGCCCGATATCAATGACGTCAAGGACGGTATCATCGCAACCAAGATTGCCGCTCATGCCGCCGACATTGCCAAAGGCATTCCCCAGGCCCGGGACTGGGATAATAAAATGTCCGATGCCCGGCGCCAGATTGACTGGGAAACCATGTTTGCGCTGGCCATCGATGGCGAAAAAGCCCAGGCCTATTATGAGAGCACCCCCACCGAAGAAAAACACAGCTGTTCGATGTGTGGGAAAATGTGTGCCGTGCGCACCACCAATATGATTCTGGATGGTCAAACCGTGTCCCTGCACGCTGAGAATTAATCAACTTTATTCGTTTTTTGATCAATTTTAGCTTATCTTTTTTCTTAATCAGCCGATATCCATGTTAGCGGATTGCGTCTATTTCTGGCGTAATCATTTCGTAAAAACATGGAGGTGGATTTATGAAAATCGAAAGTTCAAACGTTACAATGGCCAGCCAAAGCAGTTATAAGGAAGCCACCAAAACGGTCGAATCCTTGCGTAGCTGGGATGCTCAGGGCAACTCTAAAACGACAACCACAACCATTTCTTCAGCAAAGGGAATGGATACCCTTGAAATATCAGAAGCGGCTAAAAATCTGCAGTTAAACAACCCGGCGCCACTATCGGCGGCCCCAGCCGAAGAGGAGGAAACCTCCTCCCTGACCAGTAAGGAAGAACAACAGCTGACCCTGCTAAAACGGATGATTGAGGCACTGACCAAGAAAAAAATCAGATTTGTGGTGCCCAAAAAAGCCACTCTGGAAGACCCGAAAATGAGTCAGGCGATCCAAAGTGCCTATTCCACCCGGAGTTCACTGCTGAGTGCTGCCGCCGGATGGGCTCAGGGTTTAGCCGGTGCACAACCCCGCAACAGCGTTCCTGCCAGTGGTGGCTTTGAATACCATCAGAGTGTCACCCACTATGAAGCCCAGAGCACGTCATTTCAGGCCCAGGCAGCCGTCACAACTGCCGATGGCCGACAGATCAATATCGATCTGCAATTAAATCTCAGTCGGGAATTCATCTCCCAGTCCAATCTGGATATCAAAGCTGGCAATGAACCCGTTCAAGTCGACCCGCTGGTCATCAATTTCGGAACTGGCAGTGCCTCACTCTCTGAGCAAAAATATGCCTTTGATATTGATGCCAACGGCAGCCTCGATCAAATTTCTTTTGTCGGTCCCGGCAGCGGCTTTCTGGCCCTGGATCTCAATGAAGACGGCACTATTAATGACGGCAGCGAACTCTTCGGGCCGCAAAGCGGCAACGGTTTTGACGATCTGGCTAAGTACGATACCGATGGCAATAACTGGATCGATGAAAATGATGCTATTTATGACAAATTGCAAATCTGGTCCAAAGATGCTGCTGGTAAAGATGTTTTGATGGCTCTGGGCCAAAAAGGGATCGGTGCCATTTATCTGGGTAACGTCAATACCAGCTTTGCCCTTAAAGGCGCCAACAATCAGACTAACGGCCAACTCCAGCGCACCGGGATCTATTTAAACGAAAATGGTTCGGCCGGAACCATCCAGCATATCGATCTGACGATCTGACACCTGCGATGAATCAGATAATGGCCAGACCCAATCAAAAGAGGTTTTGTTAATTATGATTGACAAAACCTCTTTTTAATGTTAAAAATTGAAATAAAACGAATCTGACGAGGCCATTATGAAACAACGTAATAAAGTCGGACTGCTCATCTCACTGATTATCCTCATTGGTATTGTGGCGATTGTGTTCTTCAGCTTTACCACCTACAGCAAAATCATTAAAGATGATGTGCTGAATATTTCCAAACTCACCTCCACCAATATTTATTCGGAAATCAATAACGAACTGACCAAACCGATTTTTGTCAGCCTGACCATGGCTAATGACAGCTTTGTCAAACAGTGGCTGGCCCAGGAAGACCCGCAACGCAATCCAGAAATCATTGATTATCTGGAAGGTATCCGAAGCAAATATAATTATCATTCAGTCTTTCTGATTTCTGCCCAATCGCTGAATTATTTTCATTACAACGGCTTGTTTAAAACCATTTCACCCCAGGATGACCATGATCAATGGTACTATGATTTTATCAATCAGGATAAGCTTTATGTATTGGACGTGGATCAGGATCAGGTCGATAACCAGCGCCTTACCATCTTTATCAATTGCAAAATCCTTGACGAACAGGGCAACTTGATGGGGGTGGCCGGGGTTGGCATTGAAATGACCTATGTTCAGGAACTGCTGGAAAATTTTGAACGGGACTATGATTTGGAAGCCTTTCTGGTTGATGAAACGGGGTTGATCCAGGCCCACACCAATCCCAATCTGATTGAAAATCAAAACATCAACGATCTCGACATCTATGCCGCTATCGGACCCGATCTCTATAATAAAGCGGATGCCATCAACGTCTTTAACGACGACAACTTATATAATCAGCAATACATCATCAGCCATTATATTGAAGAGCTGGACTGGACGCTGATTGTCCGAAAAGATACCTCGGAACTGGCCCAGTCTTTTAATCAGCAATTGTATTATGATCTCTTTGTTGTCATCCTGGTGCTGACCTCGGTGCTGATTATTGTTCAGCGGATTATCAAAAAAAATGACCAGCAAATGAAGAAGCTGGCCTTGCTCGATAATCTGGGTATCCTCTCCAATCGCAAGGATTTTGATCAGCATTTAACAGCCACCCTGGCCCAAAGCGATGAGACCCGGGGTGCCTGGTCCGTTTTCTTAATGGATCTGGATCATTTTAAAGACGTTAACGATACCTACGGCCATTTACAGGGGGACAAGATTTTAATCCATGTGATGAACCTGTGCAAGGCCGCCCTCAGTGATCATCTGATCACCCGTTGGGGTGGTGACGAATTCAGCGGCATCATTTACCTTGCTGGGGTTTTGGCGGCTGAAAAAATGGAGGCGTTGCGGTTTGAAATTGTCAATGATCCCATGCTTTCTGAATTCAATATCACCGTCAGCATCGGAATAACCCAGGCGATCGATATTGATACCGAAGATACCATCCTCCGTCGCGCCGATAAAGCCCTTTATGAGTCCAAAAGTAGTGGCAAAAACCAGGTGACGCTGCTCTAAAAATAACGATAAAAGGATGAATCAGACGATTCATCCTTTTTATTTGTTACGCTTTGATCATCTTGTAGATTTGGGTAAAGACCTGCTTTTTAAATGTCTCAAAACCGGCTGCTGTGAGGGGGTTTGGATAGGTCATCAGCTTCAGCGGAATTTTTTTACTCATATCCCCCCGATAAACCGGCTGGTCATAACCGTACTGGGATAGATGAAAGCCCAGCCGCTGATAGAAATGAATACGTCTTAAATTGGTTTCTGTTTTTTCATCCTCCACCTCAATAACCACCGGTTTTTCCGCCTGGGATAAGAACGCCCGCATCATCCCAGAACCGATGCCACCACCCCGAAGTCTTAAATCCACCGCAAAATGTTCCACAAAAATACGGGTTCCCAAATCCCACCGGGCAATAAAACCAAGCATTTGATCTGCTTCATTTTTTGAAATCAAAATGCTGTATCGGGGATCTCGCAGCTGAGCTTTTGCATTTTTCGGCGGCCTGACTTCCTCCACGGGAAAAGCTTCCTCCATCAGCGCATATACTTTTTCAAAGTCCTTTTCTGCCAATTTTAACAGTTCGATTCGTTCCACACCCTTTCTGCTATATTTTTCGCCACAACCCACTTACCAGCTTTTAAGAAAAATTAGGGTATCCACGTAACGATTATCTTTTAGGCGGTAGCCATCTTTAATCGTACCGATGATTTTAAAGCCCAGCTTTAAGTACAGGGTGATGGCCGGATAATTGGTAGATACCACGGCATTAAACTGAAGCCCCTTAAAACCCTTATCCTGGCTACGCTTAAGGCAGTCTTCCACCAGCTGGCGTCCGATGCCCTTCCCCCGATAGGCCGGTTTAACCCCAAATGAGGCATTGGCAATATGCCCGCAGCGGCCAATATTATTGGGATGCAGGATATAGATTCCAACAACTTCATTGTCCTGGAAAGCACACACCGTGGCGGTCTGCTGGGCAAACATCAGCCCTGCTTCAGCTTCACAAAGAACCTGATCACCGGGAAAACTATTGGCTTCCTCAACAATAAAATTCCATATTGCAGCGGCCTGCTTTAAATCGGCCTGACTTAATGGTCTCATTTCGATGTTCATAAGCACCTCCTAAACGATCATTTATTTTTAAACACTACTGATTAATTCGTTTCACTTCATTAATATAGCATAAATCGGCATTTTCACCAACCCCATCCGGTCTTCCGGTATTGTAAAACCTGCTCAATTAATTGCAATTTCTATTATTTTTTACGATTATTTTTGATTTATTTTAAAAACTCCGCTATAATGTGAGTCAATAAGGGCAGTAAGAACATCGCCTGACGCCGTGAATCGGCTTTATCTGCACATTAATGCTGCCGTTGCCTTCTTGCCGCCAATCGGATTCTCTGCGATCATACCATTCTTCCGCTGTTTTGCCGTATTCTTTCCAGAAAGGATTAATTAAGATGGAACCTGATCTGAATAAACTAAAAGATAACTGGACAAACTTTGTTGCACATGGCATTCTCGATAGCAATACCCGGCCAATTATTAAACGTTCCTGGGAATACTGTCAAGAAATCAACCTGGATGTGAACGCTGGTAAGGGCGAAAGCATTGATGCCTGCCAGCTGGCCCAGGTTCTGGCCCAAAACCGGGAACTCATCAAAATCGCCCAGCCGATTATGCAGAATCTTTATGAAATCGTTTTATCCTCCCATTTTGTACTGGTTTTAACTGACAAAAACGGCGTCCTCCTGGACACCATCGGTGATGAGGTGGTCAGTATGCGGGCTTCCGAGTTGCGGTTTTTAAAGGGCACCGTTTGGACCAATGCGGCGGTGGGCTCCAACGCCATCGGCATCGCCCTGGATGAAGATGGCCCGGTTCACGTGGTCGGTGCTGAGCACTATTGTGTTTCCCACCATACCTGGACCTGTTCGGCCACCACCATTCACAATGTCAAGGGCGAAATCATCGGCGTTCTTAATATGTCCGGGGAAAGCCATAAGCTCCACTCCCATACCCTGGGAATCGTAGTGGCGGCGGCCTACAGCATCGAGAATGAACTGGCACTTTCTCATACCTACCGGTCCATGTCAGCCTCGCTGGACAGCACTGAAGATGGGATTCTGGTCACCGATGAAAACCTCAATCTGCAGTGGATGAATGTCGGCGCCCAGAAGGTCCTGCGGATAAATATGGATGAATTTAATACGATCGGCTTTAAAAAAATCTTTAAAAAAATGGACATAGGCGGTGAAATCTGGAATAGTGATGAAACCACCCATTACTATACCGATGTCACCGCCCATATCGGCAGCCAGAAAATTCAGTGCAGCGCCAATATTTCAAGAATTCTGGAAAACGATCAGATTCAGGGCTACTCCATCGGCATCAGGGAGATCAAGCATCTTCACAGCGCCGTCAACCGGGTCAGCGGCAACGTCGCCATCTATACCTTTTCCGACATCATCACCCAAAACCCTCAGATGCGGATGATTATCAAAACGGCTGAAAAAATGGCCCGTTTTAAAAAGTGTATCCTGATCGAAGGCGAAAGCGGTACTGGTAAAGAAATGTTTGCCCATGCCATTCACCGGGCCAGTGCCTTTTCCCAAGGCCCCTTTATTGTCGTCAACTGCGCCTGCCTGCCCCGGGATCTGGTCGAGAGCGAACTGTTTGGCTATTGCAAAGGAGCCTTTACCGGGGCGCTTAACGAAGGCAAGCCGGGAAAATTTGAACTGGCTGAAGGTGGCACCATTTTTCTTGATGAAATCGGCGAAATGCCACTGGAAGTTCAGGCCAAACTGCTCCGGGTGGTAGAAACCTGCACCGTTTCCCGGATCGGCAGCCAAACCGAACGCAAGCTGAATATCCGCATTATCGCTGCCACCAACCGCAATCTGGAGCAGGAAGTTAAAAACAAGAGCTTTCGGGAAGATCTCTATTTCCGTCTCAATGTGATTTATCTGCACATTCCACCGCTGCGGGTGCGGGGCGATGATATTGTCTGGGCCGCTTCCCACTTCCTCGATCGCCTCAATCGGGAATATCCGGAGCATAATAAAAGCTTGTCCAAAGAATTTCTGGAAGGTCTGAAGCTGCATCCCTGGCCGGGCAATGTCAGAGAACTGCAGAATTACATCGAACGAACCTTTTACCTCTGTCCCGAGCCGATTATCTCCAGCGATTACCTGCCGACCCCGCCCCCCCGTCAGTTCGTCGAAACCAGTGTCCTGCCAATGGCCACCGGCCCGACCCTGGATGATCTGGTCAAGGCCAATCTGGAGAAAATCCTCAAAGAAACCCATGGCTGTGTGGAAGCCTCCGCTGAAATGATGGGTCTGAGCCGGGCTTCGCTGTACCGCAAAATAAAAAAATACAAGATCGATATCAAGGATTTCCGTTATCTGTCGCAAATGTGAGATTTTTCTCATTTTTGCGACAATCGATTCGCAAATATGAGATACGCCTGATCAATCTGGCGTATCTTTTTTTGTTCAAAAAATCCCATTCTCAAATCAAACCCTATTTTAAAGCCATTTCAAAAAAATTCCCGCTGAATTTAAAAGTTGGCACGGTTCTTGTTATTAGTTAAGTCATCTAAAATCTTTGGATAATACAAAAAAGGAGACTATTGAATTTATGAAACTTGATAAAGCAATTATCAAAGACATGTACATCCGCATGAAACGGATCAGGGAATTTGAAACAAAGGCCATGAACCTTTTTGCCGAAGGGGCGATCCCCGGTTTTGTGCACCTCTATTTGGGTGAAGAAGCCGTTGCCACCGGCGTCTGCCAAGCCCTTAACGATGCCGACTACATCACCAGTACCCACCGCGGTCATGGTCATATCATTGCCAAAGGCGGCGATCTGAAATATATGATGGCGGAACTCTACGGAAAAGAAACCGGTTATTGCAAGGGCAAGGGCGGTTCGATGCACATTGCCGATGCCACCAAGGGTATTTTAGGTGCCAATGGTATCGTCGGCGCAGGCCATAATCTGGCTGTTGGCGCCGGTTTCAGCGCTCAATACCGGGGCACGGATCAAGTCTGCGTCTGCTTTTTTGGCGATGCCTCCACTAATCAGGGAACCTTCCATGAGTCGATGAATCTGGCCAGTATCTGGAAACTGCCGGTTATCTTTGTCTGCGAAAACAACGGTTATGGCATTTCAATGAGCCAAGCCCGTCATCAAGCCATTAAAGATATCGCTGACCGTGGTACCGCTTATGGTATTCCCGGCATTTCAGTCGATGGCAATGACGTAATTGCCGTGCACGAAGCCGCTGTTGAAGCCGTTAAACGGGCTCGCAACGGCCAGGGCCCGACCCTGATCGAGTGTAAAACCTACCGTCAACGGGGGCATTTCGAAGGCGATGCCGGTAAATACAAACCCACCGAAGAGCAGGAAATGTGGATGAAAAAAGATCCGATGCCACGGATTGAAAAATACATGCTCGACAGCGACCTTTTCACGGCCGAAGAACTGACCGACCTTCAGGACTCTGTCGTCAAAGAAATTGCCGAAGCGATTGAATTCGCCAATGCCAGTGCTTATCCGGAATTATCCAGTGCGGTTAAAGATATTTATTTTGATATTGTTGAGGAGGTTCGTTCAAGATGAAACAAATGACTTATGGCGAAGCCATTCGTGAGGGCATGCGGATTCGCATGCAAGAAGATGAAAATGTATGTATTTTCGGCGAAGATGTCGGGGCTTTTGGTGGCTGTTTCGGTGTCACGGCCGGACTTTTCGACGAATTTGGTGATAAGCGGGTTCGCGATACTCCGATTTCGGAAGGGGTTATCATCGGCTGTGCCGTTGGTTCAGCTGCCACCGGCCTGCGCCCCATTGCCGAGCTGATGTTTATTGACTTCTTAACTGTCGGGATGGATCAGCTGGTCAATCAGGCTGCGAAAATGCGCTATATGTTCGGTGGTAATATTTCCGTGCCGATGGTTGTCCGTTTACCCGGTGGCGGTGGTGTCAGTGCTGCCGCTCAGCATTCTCAGTCATTAGAAGCCTGGTTGACACATGTTCCCGGATTAAAAGTCGTTTATCCCTCCACCCCACAGGACGCCCTGGGTCTGATGCTTGGCGCCATCGATGATGAAGATCCGGTTATGTTCGTCGAACATAAGGCGATGTATGGAATGAAAGGGGACGTTGATGATGTGATCGTTCCGATTAAACTGGGGGTCGGCGACATCAAACGGGCCGGCACCGATGTTACCGTGGTGGCCACCGGCAAAATGGTTCATGAGGCCTTAAAAGCCGCTACCAAGCTGGAACAGGAAGGGATTTCTGTCGAAGTCATCGATCCCCGCACCCTCTATCCGCTGGATAAACAGATGATTTTTAACTCCATTGAAAAAACGACCCGGGTGGTTATTGCCACTGAAGAAGTCAAACGGGGCAGCTTTGCCGGGGAACTGGCGGCATTGATTTCCGAAGCCTGCTTCTTTAATCTGGATGCCCCGATCAAACGGGTCAACGCCCTGGATACCCCAATTCCCTTTGCGCCCAACCTGGAAAACTTTGTCCTGCCCAACGACGTCGACATCTACAATGCCGTCAAGGAAGTGATGGCTTAATTTTTAAGGTTAACCATGAAATCAAAAAATTACGGAGGTTATTATGGCACAATTAATCGTCATGCCCAAGTTTGGGCTGACAATGACAGAAGGCACCATTGGCAGCTGGAATGTAGCTGTTGGCGACACCATTGCTGAAGGCGATATTCTCTGCGAAATCGAAACCGATAAATTGACCAATGAATTTGAATCCCCCAAAGCCGGGGTGCTGCTAAAAATCATCGAGGACGACGGCGCCACCGTTACCTGTCTGGAACCGATTGCCATCATTGGTGAAGCCAATGAAGATATTTCCGGCTTATCCGGCGGTACAACTCCCCAGGCGGCTGAGGAAGCAGTGCCCATCGAGGTTACTGTTCGCAGTGAAACGCCGGTCAAAACCGCTGGCGGGCGGATCAATGCGTCCCCGCTGGCTAAAAAACTGGCTAAAGAAAAGGGCATTGATCTTTCCTTAATCACCGGCACCGGTGCCAAGGGCAGCATCACCGTGGACGATGTCAACAATTATACCCCGGTAGCCGAAGCTGACCAGAAAGTCTCTGTTTCTCCGGTTGCTAAAAAAATGGCTGAAGCGTCGGGGCTTGATTTAAGTACCCTAGCTGGCGATGGTCGGATTATGAAAAAAGATGTGGCCGACCGGTTAACTGAATCGTCAACAATCGAAACGGCCCCAGAAACCATCCTGCTTAAAGGTATGCGTAAAACCATCGCCAAACGGATGAGCGAAAGCTGGAGTATCTCGCCCCGGGTCACCTATACCCGGCCAGTCGATGCCACTGCCATGAAAGAATTCCGTGCTAAACTAAAACCGGAGTTTGATAAACGGGGGCTCAAGCTGACCTTTAATCATATTATCATGAAGGTCTGCGCCCAGGCCTTGCTGGAGTATCCGCATATTAACGGCAGCCTGGTTGATGATACCCTGGTCCTTCATCCTCACGCCCATATCGGTCTGGCCATCGGTCTGGATTCCGGACTATTGGTACCCAATGTGAAAAACTGCGACAGCAAGCCGCTTTCTCAAATCGCTGCTGAAACTGAAAAGCTGATTGCCGATGCCAAAGCCGGTTGCACCCAAATGGATGACCTGGTCGGCGGCACCTTTACCCTGACTAACCTGGGGGCTTATGGGATCACTTCCTTTTCACCGATTATCAATCAACCGGAGCTGGCAATTTTAGGGATTGATGCGATGGTTGATACACCGGTGGTTATTGGTGGTCAAATCACCATCCGGCCAATGATGAATCTGAGCCTCACCGCTGACCATCGCATCATCGACGGCATGCTGGCTGCTCAGTTCCTGCAGCGGATCGGGGAATATCTTGAAAACCCCTCGCTACTGCTGGTTTAAGACTGTGAAAGAAGGTAAATCTATGACACATCTAGCAATCATCGGCGGTGGCCCCGGAGGATATGTGGCGGCCATTCGGGCAGCCCAGCTGGGCGCCCAGGTTACCCTGATCGAAAAAGACAAGCTGGGGGGCACCTGTTTAAATGTGGGGTGTATCCCCACCAAGGCGCTGCTCCATTCTGCCGAGGTGCTGACCGAAGCCAAAAATTCTGCCCAAATTGGCCTAATCATCCCTGAAGCAGGTTTTGACTGGACGAAAATTCAAAAACATAAGGAACAGATCAGTACCAAGCTTTCAGGCGGCGTCAAGGGCCTGCTAAAGGCCAATGGCGTCAAGCTCATCACTGGCAATGCCCAGTTTTTAAACGATGACGTCTTGCTGGTCACGGAAGCATCGGGAAAAACGGACGAACTACGGCCGGATAAAATTATCATTGCCAGCGGATCAATCCCTGCCCTGCCACCGATTCCCGGGATCAACCATCCCGATTGCATCGATTCCACCGGCGCCCTGTCACTGGCTCAGGTTCCAGAAAGTCTGGTCATTATCGGCGGCGGCGTCATTGGTGTGGAAATGGCGTCAGTTTATAATCAGTTTGGCTCCAAGGTAACGATTGTCGAAATGCAGCCGGGGATTCTGCCGCTGATGGATGGCGAACTGGGAGAAATGCTACGAAAAAAACTGATGCGGGATGGGATTGAGATTTTAACCGGTACCCAGGTCTTATCGATTGACGGCAATGACAATCAGATGACCGTTAACATCAACAAAGATGGCAACAAAAGTGCCATCAGCGGCCAAAAGGTATTGGTGGCAATTGGCCGAAAAGCTGAATTATCAACACTGGGACTGGATAACACAACCATCAAAACCGATAAAAAGGGCATTCTGGTGAATCCAAAAATGCAGACCAACGTCCCCAATATTTACGCCATCGGCGATTGTCTGGGGAAAACAATGTTGGCCCATGTGGCCTCGCAGCAGGGGGAAGTTGCCGCCGAAAACGCCATGGGCCATGAGGCTATCTATGACGAAAAAACCAACCCCTCCTGTGTTTACACCAACCCCGAATTCGCCAGTGTGGGTCTGACTCAAGAAGATATCCGGGGTCGGGAAAAAGACTATTCCATCGGCCGCTTTCCGCTGGCCGCCAATGGCAAGTCACTGATTATGGGGTCTACCGAGGGAATGATCAAAATCATCTCTGATAAAAAATATAAAGAAGTGGTAGGCGTTCATATTCTGGGCCCCCGGGCCACCGACCTGATTGTCGAAGGCGCCCTGGCGCTGCGGCTGGAATCCACGGTGGAAGAAATCATCTCTACCATCCATGCTCACCCCACGGTCGGGGAAGCAATTAAAGAAGCGGCCCTGGCGACGGAAAACCGGGCGATTCACTGGAAATAAACCGCATGCGTGTGAAATGAGAATTCAAAACGTGCGAACCAAAACGGCTACCTCCTGGCCCACGCCACCATCGATGAAGCAATCAAAGAGGTAGCCCTGAATACTGATTAAAGAACACTTGAAAAACTGAAAAATTCTAACTCACTGTACATAATCAGAGATCCGGAAGTTGATAAACATATCAATGCCCGGATCTCATTTTTTTAGCCATATTTTATTAGTCCTCCCATAATAGGCTTCTCAGAGACTCCGGGTGATTGCCGTTTATATCGGTAAAACCGTAGTAATCGGCTAATTCTGCCGTAATCAGGATTTTTCCGGTCTCACGCAGCCTTTGTTCATCCTGGGCAAGGGCCGCAATACTCCGCCCAACAAACTGGGGACTTTCCATTTTTGACAGCTCAACCGCTTCATTATATTTGGCCAATTCAACCATCCCTTCGGTGCTCACATTCCCGGGATAAAGGGAGATGACCGTCACGCCATAGGGTTTCAGTTCATGGGCCATATCTTCTGACATCCTGTCGATAGTGGCTTTACAGACGCCATAGGCAACATTATTGAAATACCGCTGACCGCCATAAAACGATATGTTCACGATCAAACCACTGTTCTGCTTGACCATCTGCGCTGCCGCATATTTGCCGGCGACATAATTTGAACGTACGCCCACCTGGTAATGATCATCCCATAAGGCAACCGGCTGTTCCCAAAACGGGGTATTGAAAAAGTAATCGCTCATGGCATGAATGCCTCCGCCCCAAGCATTATTTACCAGAATATCCAATCGGCCCTGTTCCTTTGTGATACGTTCAAAGAGGGTCTTCACCGCTTCGTCATCGCAATGATCACAATAGTGAACAATCCCCTCTCCCCCCAGTTGATTGATGACCGCTGCGGTGTCCGCCAAGGTCGACCGATTCAAAAATTCCGGTAAGGGATATTCCCGTTTTTCCCGGCCGGTCACATAAACGGTGGCACCTGCTTCACCCAATCCAAGGGCGATACCTCGCCCCACACCTCGGCTGGCTCCGGTAACAACGGCAACTTTTCCTCTTAAATCAAACATCATGCTCCACTCCTTATCATCATTTAGTTGGTCACTACCATCCTAAATCTTTTCGGAGTATTTTTCATGACATTTCTTGCTATTTAAAGCCGCTTTTTGACTGGGATGAGGATTTCAACAGCATTGGTCTGAAAATAGTCCGCCCGGTAAATGTTGATCATGCCGATGCCAATGGGTTTAATTTCAATTTCTTTAATCATAATCAGCCGGTACAGATCTTCTTCAAAGGTTTCGCCAATATTAAACATATCACCACGATACGTAAAGCTCATATACCAGCCCTCAGGAATGATCCGCACTGTCAAGCGCTGATCAAAATTGTTACTTTCGGTCTGTTTTCCATAAAATACGGTATAGCCCTCATCTTCGCTGCCATGACAATTGACAATCGTGAAAAAACAATTGTGATCAAGCCCTTCATATTGGCCGGTTTCGGTCAAAAATTGACTGCCAAAGCGATTGAGATCAACCGCAAAGCTTTCATCCCCGCGGTTGACTTCAATACTTCGCCCCTGTAACGGGATGGCTTGGCGATAGACAAAACTTTCTTTTAGCACCAGTGTCCCTTTGTAATTAATAATATCCCGTTCCACCACAGCGATTTTTTCCACCCGAACGCCGGCATTTTTTTCTTTTTTATAAACAGAAGGTGAGATCCCAAACTGCTTTTTAAAGGCCCGACTATATACCTCCGGGTATTCAAAGCCAAAGTCATAGGCGACATCAATCACAGCTGCATCCCTGTGATCCAGCCGCTCCAATGACTGGGTCAGCTTACGTCCCAGGATGTATTGCTTTAAACTGATCCCAACCACGGTCTTAAAGATCCGATTGAAGTGAAAGGCCGAGACATAGAAATGTTCCGCCAGCTCTTCCAGTGTAAGGGCTCGGGTGATGTTTTTTTCAATATAATCAACCGTTTCATTGATAAGACTGACATACCTGTTCATAGTTGCTTGCTAATCTCTCCCGCTTCTAATTTTTCCCCGCCGTTTGTAATCCTCATCAATTTCAGCCTTCCAGTTGGTCGGAATCGGGTTGCAGGCCCGCATTTCACTGACCACCTCGCTGACCACCCGATAGTTCAGTTGGGTTCCCTGACCATCAGCATGATAATTAGCGGCTCGATCAGCACCGATCCCAAACCGGGCGGCGGTTTCGATGGCATCAATATTGGCCCCCAGGAAAATAAATTCCCACTGATACTGGGTTTTCTCCAGTTCAATCAGACTCTTAATTTTTTCATAGGAATATTCCTGACTGGCGTTTTCCAGCCCATCGGTAGTGATCACAAAAATGACCTGATCGGAGCGATGCTCCGGCTGAGTATGACGCTGGGCATTGGCAATCTTGTGAATGGTTTTTCCGATCGCATCCAACAGAGCAGTGCAACCGCCGACATAATAGTCGTTTTCAGTAATCGGGGCAACCCCATGAATATCAATCCGGTCATGAAGCACTTCGTAACCATCATCAAAAAGTATGGTCGTGACCCGAGCCTCGCCAGGCGCCTGTTGCTGTTTTTTAAGCATGGCATTATAACCACCGATGGTGTCGCTTTCCAATCCTGACATCGAGCCGCTTTTATCCAGAATAAAGACCAGTTCCGTTTTACTTGTTTGGTTTGTTTTCATGATATTATCCTCCGTTTCTTTGATAAGTAGAGAATAGCACGATTGGTCTGGCTGGTGGTCGCTTTTAAAACGACAATCAGGCCCCCAGCAATGCCTGATCAAAGGCAAAGAGGGCTTCGTTGATTTCATAGATGTTATAATTTTCGGCACTGATAAAATATTCAATGATCAGATCAAAGATATGGCTGTGGGACAAGGCATAGCCCGCCCGCCCCAGCAGATCATGGGTCTCGTCAAGGCTTAGCTCCAGGGCAATGGCAAAGGCGATGGCAGTGGCCTTGCTGGGATTATAATCTTTCTTGCTACGGATCTTGGAAAACAGTTTCCGGTCGATATTGGCTTTTTTATAAGTCTCGACATCGGTCATGCCCTTTTCATCAATCAGCCGCAACAGCATCTCTGAAAAGGACTCATCCAATTGGCCCAGCACATCGGCCAGACTTCGTTTGACTGATACCGCCGGAGCTGGCATAAAGGGCCGGGTTTCGGCCAATTTTTCGACTTGAGCCCGCATTTGGCTGCGATTATAGCTGGGCAACTCCGGCTCGAATTCCATATTGCGTTCATAAATCGGATGTTCATCCACATAATGATCATCAATAAATTTTTCGATATCGGTAAATAGCTTTTCACTGAAAGCAAAGGCTTTCTTATCAAAAACCACCAGATAAATAAACATCTCATGTTCCAGCAAAAATTCTGTGATGGCCGCTACCGCAATCTTCAAGGCCTGATCCTTGGGATAGCCATAGATGCCCGACGATATCAAGGGAAAAGCAATGCTCTTACAATGATGTTTCAGGGCCAACTCTAGCGAACGGGTATAGGCCCGGTGCAGCAGCCGGGCCTCGTCGGCACCACCGCCCTGCCAAACCGGCCCGACGGTATGGATGATCTTTTTTGCCGGCAACTGGTAACCGTCAGTGATCACGGCTTCGCCCACTGGGCAGCCACCAATCTGGTCACACTCGGCCTGGAGCGCCTCGGCCCCGGCAGCGGCAAAGATCGCCCCACAAACCCCGCCGCCCATTTTCAAGCCACTGTTGGCGGCATTGACGATGACGTCCACCGTCATTTTAGTAATATCGTTGCGGATGATTTCAAATGGCATGCGTCACAATCCTCTCTGTTCCAATCCGGCTTCCTCATACTGCCTGATTCTGAACGGGCATTTTTCTCATCATACCAGTTGCGTCACCTTTTTTCAATAGTGGATCATGCTTCTCTTGAGAACAGTTCCGGCGCAGCCAGCGATTTTCTGACGCTAGCTATTTCCGAGCTCCGGCATCAGTCTTAATCCACCCCTTCTTCAAACATCTGGCAGGGGCTGATCTTTCTAATCTTACCGGCAACAATCAACACCGTTGCCAGCCCCAGCAGACTGATGCCAATTGCCGTAAGCAGCACCAGGCCGGGGTCCACATAAAAATCGCAATTGAGAATCCCATTGGCCGAAAGCATCAGGGCCAGCAACGGATTAGTGGCAAAATAGCCAGCAATGGCTCCGACCACCGCAGCCCCGATAATAACCGGCATCTGACTGATTAAGATCTGACCAATCAGCTGATTGGCGGTAAAACCAAGAGCCTTGGACACCCCCAGTCGGGTCCGCTCCCGCAAGATCCGCACCCGGATCACCAGAAACAGAACGAACACAATAATCACAACAATTATCCCTAAACAACCAGTGACGATAATTTTTATCGACGCTTCAAAGGAATCCAACATCATCTCGACGGACTCAAAATAGCTGTTGGTTTTTATTTTCTCGGATCCATATTGATTATTTATTTTGGTGATGAATTTTTCGGTATCCTGACCATCAGCCAGATATACCATCAGGTTTTGTTCCCGATAGGACGGCAGCAGTTTTTTCATTCCGGCGGTGGTGATGGCTGTGGCTTTTCCCAACGCATTAAACTGTTGAATGACTCCTACCACCAGGAATTCGCAGTTAATACCGTTGTAATCGATCGATACCGTATCACCCATCTGAGCACCCAGCTTACCCAGTACAATACTGGTGATGGCAATTTCATTATCATACACCGGCATCCGCCCCTTTACACAGGTATCAACTTTCAGGCGGCTGTAATCTTCGGTGACTCGGGTCATGGCACTGCTTTCCTTATCTTTAAATTTAATCACGCCATCAAAGGAAACTAACCGGATGGTATCTTCGACCTCCGGCATTGCGGCAATTTCTGCAAAGATTGTTTCTTCATCATCTACGGCATTCACTTCAACTTCAGCGGTTTCCAGTCCGATTAGTTTGATCATGGCGGTTTTATCGACCGAAAAATTATAGTACGACGCCAGCGCAAAGACGGTTACCAGACTCAGTAGCATGATGATCAGCCCGGCGATGAGATTCTGCCGTTTATTGAAAATCAGTGACTTAAAACCCATGGCCGTATTAAGGCTCAACCTGGTCTGATCCAGGGGGATGCGGTTTTTCCCAAAATGATGGGTTTCGATGCCGCTGCGCAGGGCGGTTAAGGGGGTGATTTTTTTGATTTTTGCGGCACTGAAATAGGAAATTCCCAATACCGCCATCGTAATCACGCCCAGACTTGCCAACACCGCCTGGGGATAAAGTCCGGTGGCCCAACGCAGCCCGATTGAGGATGACACCACATTGGTAATCACCGGCGAAATTAACAATGCGGCGCCTAGCCCCACCATAAATCCAACAGCGGTCAAAAGCAGATATTCCACCAAAATCGAGTTGAGAATCTGCCGGGTTGTATAGCCCATGGCTTCCAAAGTGCCGATATTTTTAATGTTGTTTTCAATGTGAGTGGTGGTGGAAAACTTGATGACGATGGCGGCAATCGCCAAGATGATAATCGAGAAGGATACCAGCACCGCCATAATGATGTTGATAAAAATGGACACTCCCGTTTTTGTTGTTCCGTAACAAATAGAAACGTAACTGCCCGTCCCTTCTGGTAATCTGTTTTTTGTTTCTTTGACATATTCCGATTCAAAGGCTTCGGTGTTATTGATGTCAGTTGTCATTACTGCGAAGTAGCTGCATTTTGAGCCAAACTGAGGCTGCGCCAAAAACTCCTGCAACTGCTGATCACCTACATATAATTTATACATACTGACATTGGAAGGACTGGCAAACATCAGATCTTCATAGAAACCGGCGATCTCAAGCTCAGTACTGACTTCATCCACCGTCATTTTCAGGGTATCGCCGGTTTGATAACCGTTAGCTGCTTTTAAAACATATGGCGCAATGACTCCATTAGGGGGCATATTCTCGACCGGATCGATAATCTTCACCTGGGATATCTTCCGCTCGGTATCGAGATTTAGAAAAACCGCCGGAATACTGTTGGCCTCTTCCCCCGTGTTGATATTTTGAAATGAGGACGATATCGACATCATCCCCTCTTCCCTTTCACTGTAGGAATAAGACGGAATGGACTGATAAATTTCCTGAATTTCCTGATCATGAACACCATCTGTAATAAAAATCTGGTGGGCACCATTGATTTTGGCATTTTTCTGATCGATAAAGCGATCCATATTGGCCAGCACCGATATTCCCACATAGAGAAAAATAGTAGCAATGGCAATCAAAATGATTAGGGTGGCTGTGGCCACCTTGGCCTTTTTGATATTATTGGTTGCAATCATCAGAACGCTCATCTTACCAGCCCATCCTTTCCAGAAATTCCCGGAGGATTAGATGGCGATCCGGATCATCCTTGCAATAGGTTCCCAGACTCAGCTCGTCGATGATGACCCCATCTTTTAAATACAGAATGCGGTTGGCCCGGCGGGCCGTTTTGATATCATGGGTCACCATGATAATGCTTTGACCGGCGGCATTCACCTCAGTCATCACATCCAGTACATTGATGGCATTGGTCGAATTGAGCGCTCCGGTGGGTTCATCGGCAAAGACGATTTCCGGGGCATTGATCAGCGCCCGGACAATCGCCACCCGCTGGGCTTCGCCGCCGGAAAGCTGAGAGGGATATTTTTGATAGCTGACATCACTTAACCCCACCTGCTGCAGTAGTTCCCTGGCCCGGGCGGCGACGGCCTTTTTGTTGCGGCTGACCAATAGTCCCGAGATCATAATATTATCGAGCACCGTCATGGTATCATTGAGATAGATCTGCTGAAACACAAAGCCGCAATGCTTTCTACGAAACACCGCCAGTTGATCATTGGAATAGTTGGAAATCGCTTCGCCTTTAAAATCGATGGTTCCCAGGGTCGGCTTGTCCATCCCCGACAGGGCATAAAGCAGGGTCGACTTTCCCGAACCCGAGCTCCCCATGATGACAGTAAAGTCACCGGCTTTGATTTCAATGTTGAGATTTTTTAAAACGTGCTGCATGATGCTGCCGTTTGAATAGGTTTTACTGAGCATTTCTGCTTTTAAAATGGTGTTTGACATATCTTCCTCCCGATTGATTGATTGGATCTTTATCCCAAAGATAAAAGACCATGGTCGGCTTTTGCTTTCCATGGCCTAATTATATTTCATAAGTTCTTAATCGGTCTTTTGCCAACTCTTATTAAATCCTTATCTATTTCTTAACTGGGAAGATTCTTACACCACCCTGATGTCCAGTTCCACCGTGAAGCCCTCCTCATTATAGCAGCGGATGCTGCCACCCATGGCGGCCATAAACTGCCTGGCCAGATAGAGGCCCAGCCCGGAACCGGGGGTATTCTGGACCGTTTCCCCGGACCCCCGAAAAAACTTTTCACATACCAGCGGACATTCATCGGGCTCCACTCCCGCCCCGTAATCTTTGATCTTTATGGTCAGGTTTTTGTCTGTTTTGTCCAGATCGAACCAGATATCGATATCGGTATTGGCATACTTATAGGAGTTGCTGAGGACATTGTCAATCACCTGACCCAGCCGTAGCGGATCACAAAAAATCAGACACTCCGCCAAGTCATTTTTAAAGCGGATTTTCCCGAAATGATCCATTTCCTTGAACATTTTAATAATCACGGTGCTGGGTTGCTCGCTGACATTGACCTTCAGCATTTCCAGTTCTTCCAGGGTGGCATGAAACAGATTACTGATCAGCGCATCAATGATATCTGCTTTGGCATCGATCACCGCAATTTTTTCAAGACTTTCGGTGAGGGTCGTTGTTGCCGTTGACCCCGGCAAATCCTCTTTTTTCACGGTTGCCAGCTTGATCTCAAGCAGCTCACAGATGGCTTTAATGGTAGCCACCGGGGTTTTAATGTCATGGGACAGTTCCGCCACCAGCTCTTTCTTGCTGATATTGGCCTGATATTCGCCCTGCCGGGCCTTTCTCAGTTCTTCCCGCATCAGATCAAAACTTTCGGTGAAAGCCCCAAAATAATTGCCCCGGTCCATCGGCAGCCGGAACTCCAGATCGCCGTCGGCAATTTTTTGGGCAAACTCTTTCATTACCCCAAAGGGCTTAAGAATTGATATATGCACCCGCCCCAAAAGCAGATAAACCATGATCATGACCAGCCCAAAGGTAAGGGTAATCAGGATCGTCAGATTTTTTTTCATGGTTGCTTCTTCACTGCCGTCAGTCAAAAAGATGATCTTTCCCAGCATTTCTTGCTGGCCATCTGCTGCAGTTTTGGTCAAATCGATGATCGTCTGATGATTCTTAATAGCGTCAAATAAGACAGCCTGATAGGTTTCTTCCGTCACCAGGGCGATCTGGTAGGCCAGTTCCCCCTTCGTACCGGATTTTTTTGTATCGCCAGCGTTCCAGTCCTGCTCAATGGTTTTAGTGACCTGGTTAATCTCGGTAATATCCACTTGATTGATCTGGCTGGTATTGATGGTGGTGATTGCGACTAGATAAGCGCCAACTATTATCACCGTAAACAGAATCACCATATTTCTTATTTTCATACATTTCCTCGACTGAATATTCTCTTTTATGTAAAAAGCGCAACCAGTGCTATTGGTTTTCCTGAGTCTCGAACATATATCCGATCCCCCAGATAGTTTTAATCAACTGCGGCTGGTTGGGATTTTCTTCAATTTTCTCGCGAATTTTGCGGATATGGACATTCAGGGTACCGTCACTGAAAAATGCATCCCCCCAAATTTTGGCAAACAACTCGTCTTTGGCAATTACCCGATTTTTGTTTTCATAAAGGTATAAAAACAGCTTGAATTCCTTGGTTTTGAAACCCACATCTTTTTCATTGCGATAAACCTTCATGGCGTCCTTATCAATTCTCAGGTTGCCGCAACGATCCGGCCCGTCTGATTGCAAGCTGAACTCATCACTGCTCCAGTTTTTTTGCCCCACCCCATCATAGCGTTTGATGATGACCTTTACCTTGGCCAGCAAAACGCTCAGAGAATAAGGCTTTTTGATATAGTCATCCCCACCGATATTCAGGGCAATCAGAACGTCATCATCACTCTGTCGGGCGCTGATAAAAAGAATTGGCACGTCGGTATTTTTTCGAAGTGCTTTGCACAATTCAAAACCGCTGTCATTTCCCAGATTGATATCCAGCAAAATCAGTTTAACCTGATTATTTTCCATGAACATAACGCAATCATCAGAATTCGTTACAACAGCACAGCTCAGGCCAAACATTTCAAAATATTCACAGGTTGCTTTCGCCAGTTCCACTTCATCATCGACAATTAAACAATCCCAGTTCACACGTACTCCCATCCTCTCGACTGAGTCGAGAAAGTCATTCGCTTTGATTATCCGATCATTCTAAATAAATCATACCATTGTTCCGTTATAATTGCATCCCTATCAGCTTTCTTTAGAATTGAATTCTGCTAATGAAACACCGCTTTTTTCCAAAAAATTTTTTTCGAACGGCATTGCTCCATAACATTAAATGCATTTAATATTATTCTCTGGATCTTTCTAATCTGAATAAACCCGATATTTAACAATTTGATTTTTACGATTATTCAGGGAAATCTTATTCCCAGTACGTGTGATTTCATTCAAAAATACCCGAATTTTTATGTATTTTTCGACTTTACTTAAAGTTTCTTAAGTTATATTGCTTAAAAAGCGACATAATATCAGGGTATTTGTTGAAACTTTCCGCATTTATTGGAGGCAGTGATTACTAAATTTTACACCATCATTCATAATTATGATTACCTATCGAGAATTTTTTTATCTCCAACAATAATTTGTTTGTTAATTGTCAGACAAAAGAAACTTAACAAAATATCAAAATTTAAACATTGTTAATTATTTATTTAACGATGTTATCGTTCGCCTTTTAAACTTTTGAATTATAAACTCGATGTCCGTAACTGTCAAATTTTTTATCAGAAATAACATCGCCGTCACCCCAAAACCATTGAAATTTTACCCCATCAGGATTTTTTTGTACTTTGGCTTAAAATTAACAATTTCACAGCAACAAAATGACAATAACATTTCATTCAAAGTAATACAATATAAAACGTAACTATAAATAACTATATCGAATGTAGCATGAATTTGCAATTAAAATTAAAGCACTTTTTTTGTCAAATGTTTAACAAGGAATTATTTGGATTACTTAAATTCATCGATAACGATATTTTTCGCCAAAATATTGTTTGTTATGTAACAAACAGCTTTTTATTTCCTGATCATTATCTGACAAATGGCTTTAAAATACTATTTCAACCTTTAATAATTATGGGTGTCGCTCTCTTTTCTCAGGTGAAATCTATTCCGACTATTTAATTTAATTTTCGACCATCTTGTTTTGTGTCCGTTCGTCATCCTCCACTTTGAAGAATTTGGGATTCAAAAATGGGAAGTTTAAAAAATTTTATTAGTCCGTGTAAAAAAATTAAATTATCATTTGCAGTTCTTCGAAATCTGGAAAAATTTTCCTCTAAATTCTGGAATTCTAAAATTAGGAAAAAAAACGAGTAAAATAACTCATTGCACTTTATTTCATTAATATCGATTTTAAAGCTTTTCTGTTTTCGTGTCTATAGCTCTTGTAAGCGCCTCGCCGATTTGAGATTCTAGCTGATCACGAAAATCACCAATCTCCAAAAATGATCGTACTCAATCTTATTTTGGCATATTTTTATTTAAAAACCCATATTTACGACCATTTTTTGAGCAATTCTAAAATCTTTCTGACGCAAAAAAGTCCTCGTATTATTTTCTTATTTTCGTACATATTATATTTTTACGATATTTTCCGTGTTATTCTTTGCTAGACAAAGAATATGTACCCATGTATAATGTGACCAAATATTGAATTTACTCCAAATCAATGGAGTCTAAGGGTTTGCGTTGTTTTGCGATCTATGAACCATTGATCCGTAGGGTATTACTGGAAACGGTAATGCCTCCCATTGTGGAAAGGAGAAACTATAAAATAAAAGGGCAAAATATTTGTATTCTGTAACTCCTAATATTTGTATTTTGCTGTTTTATTTGGATTGCCCGGCATGCAATCCTTTACATTAGTTTTAAACTCTAATCTCCACAGATTAGAGTTTATTTTTTTGAATTTTTATAATTCATTAAACAAAAAACTTTAAGGAGGCGGTTTTATGAACGCAAATGCACGTGGTTGCATGGAAAAAGATGAACGAACTCATTTAGTTACCGACATCGTTGCCAAGCACAAGAATTCAAAGGGAGCACTAATCCCGATCTTACATGAGGTCCAGGAACTATATGGCTATTTACCAGTAGAAGCCCAGGAAACCATTGCCAAAGAAATGAATGTCCCTATTTCAGAGGTGTTTGGGGTAATTTCATTTTACTCATTCTTTTCTTTGAATCCAAAGGGCAAGCACAAGATTTCCATCTGTATGGGAACAGCCTGTTACGTCAAAGGCTCTGGCCCGATTTTGGACAAGTTAAAAGAAACTCTGGCAATTGGGGTCGGTGAAACAACCGAGGATGGTGAATTTACCCTTGAAGACTGTCGCTGTTTGGGTGCCTGTGGCTTGGCGCCAGTTTTGACCATTAATGGAAAAGTTTTTGGTCGTCTGACTAAAGACGATATTCCCGAAATTATTGAAGGCTGTAAAACTGAAGGAGGAAGTGTCCTATGAAAACCATTGCCGAACTAGAGGCCATCAGAGAAAAAACGTTAAAAGAAGTGGGCATGCGTACTGACAATGATTCAATCCGAGTGGTTGTGGGCATGGCGACCTGTGGGATTGCCGCTGGCGCTCGTCCAGTCATGCAAGCTTTTCTAACCGAAACCCAAAAACGTGATATCCATAATGTGACGGTCACTGCTACCGGTTGTATTGGTGTTTGCAGTTTAGAACCGCTTGTTGATATCATCGATAAAGAAGGTCATAAGGTTACCTACGTAAATATGACACCCGAAAAGGTTGCCAAAGTTGTTTTGGAGCATCTGGCCAACGGCAAGGTTTGCTCAGAATACACCCTAAAAGAAAATCAATAATATAAATTTTACGAGGAGGAAAACTACATGCAATTGTTTCGTTCCCATGTTTTAGTTTGTGGTGGTACAGGTTGTACCTCTTCAAATTCTGAAGCAATAATGACTGAATTAAATGAAAAGCTGGTTAAAAATCAACTTGATGCTGAAGTGAAGGTTGTTCAAACCGGCTGCTTTGGGCTGTGTGAAGAAGGCCCAATTATGGTTATTTACCCGGAAGGTACGATGTACTGCCGGGTGGATGTGAAAGATGTCCCTGAAATCGTCGAAGAACATCTTTTAAAAGGCCGTCTGGTGACCCGCTTGCTGGAAGCCAGCAGCCAGGTTCAGGAAGACGAACAAGATATTGAAAAATCCAGTTTCTTCAAAAAACAATTACGGGTTGCCCTGAGAAATTGCGGCCGGATTAATCCTGAAGAAATTGATGAATACATTGCCTTTGATGGTTATAAGGCGCTGACCAAAGCCCTGACTGAAATGTCTCCTGGCGAGGTTATCCAGACCATCAAAGATTCTGGTCTGCGAGGCCGCGGCGGCGGCGGATTCCCCACCGGTACTAAATGGGATTTTGCAGCCCAGCAGATTAACGATGAAAAATACGTCTGCTGTAACGCCGATGAAGGCGATCCCGGGGCTTTTATGGATCGAAGTGTTTTAGAGGGCGATCCCCACTCAGTTATTGAAGCGATGACCATCGCTGGCTACGCCATCGGTGCCACTCATGGTTTTGTCTATGTCCGGGCCGAATATCCGATTGCGGTTCATCGTCTGCAAATTGCCATTGATCAGGCCCGTGAATATGGCTTATTAGGCGATAATATTTTAGATACCGGTTTTAAATTTGATCTGGAAATCCGCTTGGGTGCTGGCGCATTCGTCTGTGGCGAAGAAACCGCCCTGATGACTTCCATTGAAGGCAAACGTGGCGAGCCACGGGTTCGACCGCCATTCCCAGCGGTTAAAGGACTGTGGCAAAAGCCGACCATCCTGAACAATGTTGAAACATTTGCCAATATTCCGGTTATCTTATTAAAAGGTGCCGACTGGTTTGCCAGCATGGGTACTGAAAGAAGCAAGGGTACCAAGGTATTTGCCGTTGGTGGCAAAATCAATAACACTGGTTTAGTGGAAATCCCCATGGGCACGACCCTGCGGGAAGTTGTTTATGAAATCGGCGGTGGTATCCCTGGCGGCAAGCAATTTAAAGCGGCGCAAACCGGTGGACCTTCTGGTGGATGTATTCCGGCCAGCCATATTGATACCCCCATCGATTATGAATCGTTAATCGAATTGGGTGCGATGATGGGCTCCGGTGGGCTGATTGTTATGGATGAAGACACCTGTATGGTTGATATCGCCAAATTCTTCCTGGAATTTACTGTTGATGAATCCTGCGGAAAATGTACCCCCTGCCGCTTAGGAACCCGACGCATGAAAGATATTCTGGAAAAGATTACCAAGGGTAAAGGTGTCATGAGTGATATTGACGAACTGGAAACTCTGGCCCGGGATATCAAAGCATCTTCTTTGTGCGCCCTGGGGCAAACTGCTCCTAACCCGGTTTTAAGTACCCTGCATTATTTCCGGGATGAGTATGAAGCCCATATCCGCGATAAAAAATGTCCGGCTGGCTCCTGTAAAGCGTTATTGGCTTATGAAATTATCGAAGAAAACTGTAAGAGCTGTGGACTTTGTGCGAAAAACTGTCCAGTTAATGCCATTAGCGGTAACAAAAAAGAAAAAATCCCCTTTGTCATTGACCCGACTGTGTGTGTCAAGTGTGGTGTCTGTTTCGAAAAATGCCCGTTTGAAGCGATCAAAAAATAATAACAATTGAATTAAGGAGGTTAGTAATGATTACAGTAACAATTAATAATAAACTATGTCAAGCCGAAGCAGATCAAACCATTCTGCAAGTGGCAACTGATAACGGCATTCATATTCCCACCCTCTGTCACATGGATGGCATCCATGATTCTTTTTCCTGTCGAATTTGCGTGGTTGAGGTAGTCGGTGCCCGTACCCTGATTCCCGCCTGTGCCGGAAAAGTCGCTGACGGGATGGTCGTCAACACGGCTACCGAAAGTGTCCTCAGTGCCCGTCGCAACATCGTCAATCTGCTCTTATCCAACGGTGAACACAATTGTTTATCCTGCGAAAAAAGCGGCGAGTGCAGCCTGCAGAGCATTGCCTATGAGTTGGGCATCGAAGCGCCACCATTTATCATGGAAAGCATCGAAAAACCAACCGTGGACGATTCTTCCGTGATGATTGTTCGCGATAACCGCAAATGTATCCTCTGCCGCCGCTGTGTGACTGCCTGTAATGATATTGTCTGCAACGACGTTTTATCGCTTGGTTTCAGAGGCAGCGACACTACCGTGATCTGCGATAACAACATCGACATGGGTTCCTCATCCTGTGTGCAATGTGGACAATGTGTTCAAGCTTGCCCGGTGGGTGCTTTAACTGATAAAAAATCGATTGGCAAAGCCCGTTCCTGGGAAGTTAAAAAAGTCCGTACCACCTGCCCCTACTGCGGCGTTGGCTGTCAGCTGAACCTGCACGTAAAAGGTGACAAGATCGTTAAAGTAACCGGCGTCGAAGATGCTTATCCCAATAAAGGCCGTCTTTGTGTTAAAGGTCGCTATGGTTATGACTTTATCTATTCTCCCGAACGATTGACCACCCCACTGATCAAAGAAAACGGCAAATTCCGGGAAGCCTCCTGGGACGAAGCACTGGATCTGGTTGCCAATAAATTCAAAGATATTATTGCAACTGATGGTCCCGATGCCGTGGGCGGCATCAGTTGCGCCCGCAGCATCAACGAAGATTCCTACCAGATGCAAAAACTATTTCGGGCTGCCTTTAAATCCCCTAATATCGATCATTGCGCCCGAGTCTGTCATGCCCCCACCGTTGCCGGTTTGATCAAATCTTTCGGGACTGGTGGAATGACCAACTCGATTGAAGAATTCGCCGACACCAACTGCCTCTTTGTCATCGGCAGCAACATGACAGAAGCTCATCCGGTCGCCTCAACCTTTGTTAAAAATGGTCAACGCAATGGCGCTAAACTGATTGTTGTTGATCCCCGAAAAGCCAAACTGGCTGACTATGCTGATGAATTTGCCCAGATTAAAGTAGGTTCCGATGTGGCCTTCCTCAACGGTTTGATGAATGTATTAATCACCGAAGATTTATATGACAAAGACTTTGTCCAGGATCACTGTGATAATTTTGATGCATTAAAAGAAAAAGTGCTGGAATACCCTCCAAAACGGGCCTCTGAAATCAGCGGTGTGTCCGAAGAGCAGATTATCAGTATTGCCCATATGCTGGCTGACAATAAACCGGGTATGGCCATCTACACCCTGGGTATCACCGAACATACCTGCGGAACCAATAATGTTATGTCCGTTGCCAATCTGCAGATGCTGCTGGGCAATGTGGGGAAACCAAATACCGGTGTCAACCCCCTACGAGGCCAGAACAATGTTCAGGGTGCCTGCGATATGGGAGCGCTGCCAAACACCTACCATGGCTACCAGAGCGTTACCGATCCTGCTGCTAAAGCAAAATTCGAACAGGCCTGGAATGTCGAAGGCCTGCCGGACAAACTGGGTCTGATGATTCCCGATATGTTTGAAAAACTGGAAACCAAAGAAATGAAAGCGATCTACATCTTTGGTGAAAATGTTGTCGGAACCGAACCGGATATTTCCCACGTTATCAAATGCCTGGAAGCCGCTGAATTTGTGGTCTGTAATGATATCTTCCAGACCGAAACCACCCAATATGCCGATGTTGTTTTACCAGCGGCTGCCTGGAGTGAGGATGAAGGTACTTTCACCAACTGTGAACGCCGCATCAGTCGGGTTCGCAAAGTCAAAGAAGCACCCGGTATTGCCAAACCAAACTGGTGGATCTTCCGGGAAATCGCCAAACGTTTTGGCCAGACCTGGGAAGCCGACAGCGGACAGGAATTATGGGATAATGAAATTGCCCCACTTGCGCCCGTCTTTGCCGGAGCGACCTTCGACAAATTGGATCAGGGTGGAATTCAATGGCCTTGTAAAACGCCAGAAGATCCCGGCACCCAGATCCTTCATTTAGACGGTAATTTCACCCATGGCAAAGGTCATTTAATGGCCCTTGACTGGACCCCACCGGCGGAAGTGCCAGATGCTGACTATCCTTTCACCTTAAGTACCGGTCGACGTCTGTACCACTACCACACCCGGACTCAAACCGGTCGCTGTGAAGGTCTTAATGAATTGTTGCCTGAAGAATATGCTGATATTTCCGAAGTGGATGCAGCGAGGCTGGGAATCGAACATGGCGAAATGATTGTTGTCAAATCCCGTCGTGGAACGGTAAAAGTTAAAGCCCAGGTGTCAGAACGGATTCCGGAAGGACTTGTCTGGATGGCCATGCATTACTTTGAAAATAATGCCAACTGGTTAACCACCCGGTCTGGTGATACCATCACAAAAACCCCTGAATACAAAGCCTGCGCTGTTGCGATAGAAAAAATTCAATAAACAATAGCTTATTAACGGGAGTGTTACACCCAATACCATCAGGTTTTCGGTGAGCTCCCGTACCGACCAATTGTTAATCTGTTGTTCGCTACGGACTCGGACAGGCGTTGCCGTGTCCGCTCCGATGCGTACAACATGATGTAACAATTGTCGGTACTACATTATCTTAGAGTTCTGACTTTAACACCCCCTTTTTTAACATCTGCACTAACTATTACTATTTCTAAAAAGCATTGTTATTTAGCCAATGCTTTTTAGAAATAAATATAAATTTATTTGATAGATTGAGATATTACATATTTTAGAGGTGAAAAATGAAATTTGGCGAATTAACTTATGATGACTATACCCAAAAAATTAAGGCTTTTCATGGCACGGTGGCACCGGGTATCCTGCTGGGGGGCTTTATGGTCAATCTGGCCATGGAAAATCTTCCTAAAGAAGGTTTCTATGATGTCATCTGCGAAACAAAAACCTGTTTACCGGATGCCATTCAGCTGCTGACCCCCTGCTCAATTGGCAATGGCTGGCTAAAAGTCCTGGATCACGGCCGCTATGCGGCGATCTTTTATGACAAGTACACCGGTGTCGGCATCCGCATTACCATTGATAAAAGCGAACTTGAAAAATGGGGCGAGATCCATACCTGGTTTTTAAAACTCAAACCCAAACACGATCAGGATTCTGACTTACTGTTTGCCCAAATGCGTCAAGCCGGTACTTCAGTTTTTAGCATGACACCGGCAAAAGTCCATCAAAACTACCTGAAAAAAGAAAAAATGGGCAAAACCACCACCTGCCCCATTTGCAATGAAACCTATCCGGCGAAACACGGCAGCATCTGTCGGGGCTGCGCCAGCGATTTACCCTACGATTTAATTCAAGCTGATCAAACGGCGGATGATCCGGCTAATAATCCAACAGAAGTATTATTAACCAAAACTCCGGTTTCCAAATCGGTTGGGATGCATTTACTTCACGATGTGACCCGCATTATTTATAAAAAAGAAAAAGGGGTGGCATTTAAAAAAGGCCATGAAATCACCACCGAAAATGTCCAGATGCTCCGGGAACTGGGAAAAAATAATCTATTTGTGGCCGAGCATAATCCTTTTGTCAAAGGTTATGTCCACGAAGATGAGGCCGCTCTGGCTTTTGCAGACCAGATGTGCGGGTTAAATATGAATTATAACCCGATCCCCAAAGAAGGCCGGATCAATCTGGTCGCCGAAAGCGATGGGATCTTTGTCGCCGACGAAGCCCAGCTCCAGCTGTTTAATGAATCCCCTGGGGTTATTTGTGCGACCCTACCCAATTATACAGTGGTTAAAAAGGGCGAGGTGGTAGCCGCTACCCGGGCCATTCCCTTATATATTTCACATACAGACTATTTAAAAGCCCTAAACTGCCTGAAAAAGGAAACTGTCTTTGCTGTCCATCCCCTGAAGAAAGCCAAAGTTGGTATTTTAATCACTGGCACCGAAGTTTTTGAAAACCTGGTTGAAGACAAGTATACCGAGATCATGCAGGCCAAGGTGGAAGCCTATGGCTGTGAGGTGGTGGCCCGAGAAATGGCACCGGATAACGTTGCCACCATCAGTGACAAAATTCATCAGATGATTCAATACGGGGCTGATTTAATTATTACCACTGCCGGACTATCTGTTGATCCTGATGATATGACGCTGGAAGCAATTATTAACGCTGGGGCCAAAGACCTGCTTTATGGGGTGCCGGTGTTGCCGGGTTCAATGCTGGTTACCGCCAAAATCGATGATGTCCAAATCGTCGGCGTCCCAGGATGCGGCATTTATAATGACCGATTCAGTTTTGATTTGCTGTTCCCCCGGCTGTTGGCCGATCTGGACATCACCACCAGTGATTTGGCCAAATTGGGCAATGGCGGGTTGTTTTATAAATAATGACGTGCTGTTTAAAAGCAGTTGCAGTAGGGAGAAACATGGAAGATCTTATCTATGAAAACTATGAAGTATTAGAAATCAGTAAAGTCGATCAAGTTTGCAAATTAACAGAAACCACCAAAAAGGTGATTACCGAAATTTCATTAAAAGTTATGGTCAACGGTGAAGAACTGGTCTCGCTCTTATGTCTGAATCAGTGTCCGGAAGAACTGGCTTTGGGATTTTTGTATAGTGAAGGGGTGATCAACGCCTATTCTGATGTTGAATCGATCAGCTATAACGACATGCTGTTTGCGGTGATTATCACCCTAAAAAAGGATATTCTGATTAATCGACAGGAAAGCTTGCGCAGCATTACCTCTGGCTGCGGCAAGTGTTATACCTATATTAATCCCCTGAAACAAAGCCAGTATTGTTCGATTGAAACCGAAAAAACCTTTTCGTTGAATACCATTTTGCAGGTGATGAATGACTTTTTAACATCGTCTAAAATATTTATGGAGGTCGGCGGGGTTCACAGTGTGTTATTTTATCACCCCGACTATCAGATTTTAAACGAAGATATTGGCCGTCATAATTGTTTTGATAAGATCACCGGGATTTTATTAAAAGCTGGCCGCCTTGACTTGGCGTCAGAAAGTATTCTATTTGTCAGCGGACGGATTTCGTCAGAGATTATGACCAAGGCGGTCCGCCTGGGAACCCCGATTCTGGTTTCCCGGTCGACCCCAACCACCGCTGCCATCCGGCTGGCCAAACAATATAATATGACCTTATTAGGCTATGTCAGAGGCAACAAAGGCTATGTCTATGCCAGTCCAGAGCGACTGGCATTGTAATTAACATAATCAATTTTCTAAAATAATATAACTAATGGCTGCAAAAATAAGCCACTCTTTAACAAGCTATCTCTGGCTATCGCCAAAAGATAGCCCTTCGCCTGGAAGGGCTCGCCGTTTTTGATCTCGCCAACATATCAACCTGCAGGATCATTTAACAGATAAACCTCCCAATTAAAAACAAACCGGGGGTGTTACGCAAACCCAAATGGATGTTTGAAGTCATTTTTGATGACTCATCAATTCCCGGAAGCCCATGGAAAACGCCGATAGCAATCTTTTTGCCAATGCTAAACTGTATATTTATCTAACAAACCCGAAGTTTATAACGGATGCAGTTCTGACCGACCGCACCCGATTAGCAGCAAAAAGTGGTGTCAAAATGGCAAATTACCCCGGTGCCAGGATAAAAATAGTTTATGGAACGATCCGTTCCTGTTACGGTGACCTTTTGGCGAAGGGCCTAAATTTCATTTTTCCTTCATTCCTACTGATTTAATCATTTTCACCAAACTAAATAAAAAAGCATGCCCTTTGATGAGAAGGACATGCTTTTTCCTGATTTGCGGTTCTTTATCAAGCAGGCTGTACCACTATTGCGGTTTTTGACCGCCCTGGGGTTGACCCTGGCCCGGTCCGCCCATGCCTGTCTGTCCGTTGCTGGTGACCATCCCGGTCAGGGGGATTTCGACGGTCTGACTGCCGCAGATCAGGGTATAGGTTGATCCCTGGGCCAGATCAGGAGTGCTGATCACGACCGATTGATAGGTTTTATCCGGCGTATAGGAAACCACCGTTTTGCCACTGGCATCGGTCAGTTTTATTTCTGTCCCGGCTGCACAACTCGAGGTCAGATTGTAAAGCAGGGATGCTTGGGTCGAGGTTTCGGAAAACGACTGAGCCATTCCAGTGCTACCGGCAATCACAACCGTTCCGCCACTGACATCAGCAGTGCCGTTATAATCAAGGGCTCCATTGCCATTATTGGTCGGGCCGCTGACTTCTACTGTACCACCTGAGATATAGACATTGCCGTTGCTGTCCAAGCCATCCCCGGAGGCATTGACAAAAATGGTACCACCGGCAATTGACAGATAGGCATTGCTGTCTGCCTCCATACCGGCGCCTCGGCCACCGGATTCAGTCTCGGCTGCCCCGGGACTGGCGGCATTAAAACCATCATCTTTGGAAATCAGATCGATGGTACCACCTTCCACCACAATGGCAGTGCCTTCGATCCCTTCGTTACTATTTGTGATGTTGATGGTTCCGCCAGCGATATAAACATAACCTTTGGTTGCATCTTCATCATTTTGGGAGGTGATCGCTTTCCCGTTTGGTGCAGTGATGGTGATCGTGCCATCTTTGATTTTTACCGCATCTTTGGCACTCAGACCATTTTTGGCCGCACTGATCGTGTAAGTACCGCCAGTAATCACCAGATCATCCTTTGAAACAATGGCATCTTTATAATTTGCGGTTATATTCAGGGTCCCTTCGCCATTGAGAGTCAGATCAGCCTTGCTGAAAATCACCCCATCGACCATATTATCATCGGTCTGGGCGTAGGCGCTACCATCGGTTAAAGTATTGACGGTGTTGGCTGCCAGGGTAATAAACACCTTATTGGCGCTTTTCACATAGATTGGGGCATTGTCGGCACAATTGATGGTCGCACCATTTAGCACAATCTGAATCTTATCGGTATCGGCGGCAGCCACAACAATCTGTCCATCAGACAGATTACCGGTGACCACATAGGTCCCTTCTTTGGTAATCGTCAGAACCCCATTACTGGCCGTGGCACCGTCTCCGGTTACCTGAATAGTGCTGCCATCCAGAGTGACCTGAACCGCAGTGCCGTCATCATAGCTTGTTTCCAGGTCACGATCGGTAAATTCCGGATCGACAACAACCGTTGATGTTGGTGACACCACGGCGCTTAAAACAGTAGTCGTTTCAGTAACTGCCTCGGCGGTGCTTTCAGCCGTTGTCGTCTGTGAATTTGAACTACAACCGCCCAAAAATACCATTATCACTAATAAAAATGGTATCATCCTCTTTAATCTTTTCATTGAATTCTTTCCTCTCTTTTTCTGTTAGACTTTATGAGGCGTTTTTATATCGGCAATATTCTCACATAATCAGGGATAGACTTTGTAGTAAATGAGAATCTCTTGATCATTTTAAGGTGCCCGCCTCGCTTTTTTTATTATAGGCGGATTATGTGACGGCTATATGGATAACGGCTGTTTTTTTATTGAAAGACCGCCTTTTATTTTGTATCATCAGCACTATTCTAAGTCTACAATTCTGGCCATTTCTTTTTTGCAAAGTTTGCTTGACATTTTATGCAAAGCAAACTATACTAAAAATGCAAAGTATGCTATGCAGATTATTAGAAGGTGTCATATGAAAACACGAATCAAAGAATTACGAAAAGAACGAAAACTCTCCCAGGAAGAACTGGCCCTGGCGGTGGGCACAACCCGACAGACCATTACCTCCATTGAAGTGGGTAAATATACGGCTTCGCTGGTATTGGCCTATAAAATTGCCCGTTTTTTCGGGCTGACCATTGAAGAAGTTTTTGACTTTTCAGAAGAAAATGAATTTTAGGAGGCAGGATCATGGAAAAATTTAAAAGAACGGTTAAACGAAGAATTACCATTTCTTCAGGAATGGCCTTGTTGGCCCTGGTCTTGGGGGCTTATAGCATTTACTCAATCATTACCGCAGATATCTCAACAGCTACCCATTCTGACGGTTTTGTGGCAGGATTCCAGTTTGGTCTGATTGTCAGCATTCTGGTACTCTCGGTGATTGACATCATCAAGCTGAGCCTGACGATTAAGGACGAGACCAAACTGAAGCTATTATACAATAAAGAACATGACGAACGCATGAAAGCCATCCGCAGCAAAGCGGGGATGCCGCTGATTGCTGTCACCTCAGTGTTGCTGATTATTGCCGCTATTATTGCCGGGTACATTAATATCACCGTTTTTTATACCCTGATCATTGCTGTAGCTACCCAACTGTCAGTCAGTGCCGTGGTCAAGCTTTATTGTATGAAAACCATGTGAAGGGGGGACGATGATGAAAAATAATCGTTTGTTTCCAGTGACTATCACGATCCTGATTGTCTGTCTGGGCGTCATGGTCGTTAACTGGCTGATCCTGCCCCTGCCAGATTGGAGCGTTCGCAGCTTTGGCCTGCTGATGCTGGCCGACTTGCCGGTTCTGGTTTATTCCCGGATAAAAATTAGCAAAACCATCAATAAAAAGAAAGGGAGTTTTTAATATGAAAGCAACCATGCGAAAAGAACTAAAAATCGGACTTATACTATTTGCCCTATTTAATCTCGTCAATTTGTTCACCAATAACCTGTTCCCAGAAGTACCGGCCCTGCACTTTATCCTCGGTGGGCTGGCCGGGCTGGCGTTTTGCGAGACGATTATCGGTATCTTACCGGAAACCACTTACACAAAACTGAAAAAATTAAAAAAGAACTTATAAATAAAACCCTCAACAACCGAGAATTGTTGAGGGTTTTGTTGTGAAATTATTAATTTTATCGGCTACTTCTGCAACCGTCTTTTTTAAACTTAGTTTGCAGTCGTCTCAAACTGAAGTGCGGCCAATTGATAATGGGCGGTTTTATAGGTACTGTAGCCGCCAGCCAGATTGTAAATATTGGTAAAACCATGGCCCTTAAGAATCCGGATCGCCAGATACGCCCGTTGTCCCACCTGACAGCTTACATAAATCGGGGCATCTTTGTCGATTGGTATTTCACCAATCCGATCCCGAAGACTATCCAGCTCAATATTCACGGCACCCTTAATCCCACCTGCCCGGACTTCCATCGGTGAGCGGACGTCCAGTAGAAATCCGCCAGCTGCGATAATCTGGTCAATTTCATGCCACTGAACGGTTTGATAAACGCCATCGATAATATTCTCGGCGATATAACCCAGAATGTTCACCGGATCCTTCGCGGATGAGAACGGCGGCGCATAACTGAGTTCAAAGTCCTGAAGATCCAGTACCGTTGCCCCCAATTTCATCGCCGTGGCAATCACATCGATCCGCTTTTCAGTGCCCTCCTGGCCAACCGCCTGGGCGCCAAGAATTTTCAGCGTTTGCGGGTCATAAAGCAGTTTCAGCGCAATGTTGGTGGCATTGGGATAATACCCGGCATGATTGCTGCGGTGGGCTACCACCACCTGATAGGGGATTTTTTTGAGATCCAGCAGGGCGGCATTATTGCCGGTGGCGGCAATGGTCTGATTGAACACCTTGGCCACGGCGGTTCCCTGAATACCGACATTACCGATTTTTTTACCGTTGATATAATCGGCCACCAGCCGTCCCTGACGGTTGGCCGGCCAGGCCAAGGGAATGGCGGTCGGCGTTTTGGTGACAAAATCGACCACTTCCACGGCATCGCCGATGGCAAAAATATCCGGATTTACGGTATCATTTACGCCGCTGTAGACCTCATAATTGGCGGTCGTGACGATATGTCCCCGGGGGCCCACTTTCAGATTGGCCTGTTTGGCCAGAGCATTTTCCGGTACCACCCCAATGGCCAGAATAACCAGCTCGGCCTGAAGCACCTGGCCGCTTTCCAGGACCACTTCATAACCCTCATTCTGGAAATGATCAACCCCATCTTCAAGGATAATATTAACGCCATTGGCATTGATTTCCTGATGAACCAGCTGGGCCATTTCAAAATCCAGCGGTTTTAAGACCTGGTTCATTTTTTCCACTAAAGTCACATTGATTCCCAATTCCTGCAGGTTTTCAGCCATTTCAACACCGATAAAACCGCCGCCAATGACCACGGCCCGGCTAACCTGGCCGCTGTCGACCACCGCCTTAATTTTGTCGGTATCAGGAATGTTGCGCAGCGTCAGGATATTTTTTGCTTCCGCTAAGCCCGGAATCGGCGGTGCGATGGGTTTGGCCCCCGGTGAAAGGATCAGTTTATCATAGCTCTCGGTATACGATGCACCGGTTTGATGGTTTTTTACCGTCACGGTTTTTTGATCCGGATCGATGGCGGTTACCTCACTGAAATTGCGGATATTCAGGTTAAACCGTTTGGACATCCCTCCAACCGTTTGAACCAGCAGTTTCTGACGATCGGTAATCACATCGCCGATGTAATAGGGCAATCCACAATTGGCAAATGAGATATATTCGTCCCGTTCAAACAGGATGATCTGATCTTCCTCACTTAAACGTCGAAGTCTGGCGGCTGCGGTGGCACCGCCAGCGACACCACCGACAATTAGTATTTTTTTCATTGGGTTATCTCCTTCTTGCTATTTATTATTTGGTTTCAAAGCTGGTTTTACATTTAGGGCAGCGGATGGTGATTTTGCCCTTATTACTGGGGGCCCGCATTCTGGTCTGACAATTCGGACAGGTCACCACCCGATGATCGACCAGTTCCAGTACCTTGGCCTGATCCAGACCGATCACGGCATCATCGCCGATGATAAAGGTCGGTACGCCACGAATGCCCCTGCGGGCCATTTCCTCTTGGGCCGCGACATCAACATTAACGTCCTTCTCAACAAATTGAATGTGATTCTGCCTGAGAAAAGCCTTTGCGGTCTTGCAATGCGGGCAGGTCTGGGTGGTAAATAAGGTTACATCTTTCATTACTCTCACCTGATTTCTTTTTTTATTTATGACTTTGTTTGTTTATAAATTAACGTAATTCATCCTACCAGATTTGTACCCGATTCTCTGTGATTTCATCACATAGGAGTTAAAATTGACAAAAAAAATAAAACAACCGGAAACTTCTGTTTTCCCGATTGTTTTATTCAGAACGAACAGTCTGTGACTGTTTTCTCATTTTTATCAAACCACGCTCTGTTTCAGACCGCTTCTTCAATCCGATCCATTTCACAACAATACGCCACTTTCTTTAATTCGGTTTTTTTACGGTTTTTCATTTCCTTATAGGCAAACTTGGTTCCTTTTTTACAGCCATCATCCTTGACCATCAAAACCGAAAGTCCTTCCATCAGCAAGGTCATTTCACATTGACGGGGGCAGCTGTTACAGGTGAGTTTAATTTCGCTGATCCTATCCTCTTGCGGAATTTTCACTTTTTCGTTTTCTAAATATGTCTTGCTCATTGATTCGCCTCCAAAACCTTTACTCAGAAACAGATTGACCTCGACGACACCGCCATTGTTTACCGGGACCGTCGCCACGTTCTGGCCGATTTTTGTAAAATATCATCTTTTCTGAATTATAACACAAAATCCAATGATTGTTAAATAAATAACTATTGGAAACGTTATCTGTTTTGGTGGTTAATCTTTTTTAAAGAATCCTTCTGCTAAACCGATAAATTTTAATACCGAATGATCCGTCTTCACCCAAAAAACAATTCGGTAATCTGATCTGCAAAAAATCCCCCCTCTTTTCAGTCATCTCACTAATTCAGGGGGGATTTTTTATTTGACTACTAGTTTCTTTACACAATCACCCGAACCGCAAAGGATTCTTTACACGACGGACATTTAACCATATGTTTACCCCGTTTGATCGGCAGTTTCAGGGTCTTCCTGCAATGGGGACATTTCCGATACCGATGAACCCGGATTTCTTTGATCCGCCGCAAAAATATCCGGCCTGATTTTTTGACGGGGTTCCACAGTTTCAGGAATTGTTCGTTTTCACTCCGTCGGCGACTGATATTTCGGGAAAAACCCCGTAACACCATCAGCAGAATCAAACCGTTTGAAATGACCATCAGGATCGTTGAATTGACCATCATATTGATCATCATCAGTCCCAAAGCCAGAAATAAGCCAGCGTAATAAAGCTGATCAATACCATAACGGCCCGTCATAAAGCGGATCAGCTTATTTTTTATACTTTCCATTTGTTGTCTCCTTCATCCGTTAACCATCGATACTAAAATATTAATCCCAAAAACGACAGCAAAAACTGGATTGCATAAAAACCAATAAACAGCTTAACAATCGTACCCAGTGGGGAAAAACTGGACGTGCGTCGACTGGTGCTGCCAAACCAGCTGCGTCGGCCACTCATTTGACTCAGCAGGTTTTGATACTCGGCATTATCCGGCTCCATCTCAACGGCCATGCAGGCATGTTCCCGGGCTACGTCCCGGTAACCCAAGCCATAGTTGGCGATGGCACTATAGAAATGCCACTTAGCGCTACGATCCGCGAGATGATTAAGAATATTAAGCGCTTCTTCGTAGTTGTTCATATTAATCTGGTCAGCGGCGGCTTCAAAACTGTAGCTCCGCCGCTGGCTGTAAAAAGCTCCAAAAATCCATTCAAAGGGATCAAAGCCTTCAAAGGGGTCAGCCTGACCGGTTCGGCCATCGCTGCTGCTATATCGATAGGTATAGGTTCTGGTTTGTCCCGGATGACCTGGTTGATAGGGACTGGCATTGCCATGAGCATTGCCGTAAGCATAGTTGGCCTGACCGCTTTTGATCAGATCATAGGCCGCATTGACCTCGCTCATTTTTCGGGCGGCTTCCGGATTACCTGGATTCAAGTCGGGATGGTATTGCTTCGCCAGTTTTTTATATGCTTTTGAGACGTCCTCATCACTGGCATCGTGAGGAACCCCCAAAATGTGATAGGGATCCAAATTCATGGTTATTCCACCTTTATCTGCAAATTTATTTGAAAATTTAATCGTGGAACGATTGTACCCCTTAATGTTTAGGTTTTGTTTAAACAATTGAATAAAAGCATTTCAGATTTATGTAAATAGCCTGATAATTTTGTTTCTTGCGAGATTATTTAAAGAAATTCTTTTTTGTTCATGCCCTAAAAAAACACCGCCAACCGATGAAGATCTCATCTGCTCACGGCATTTAAAATACTAATTACCTATCATTCAGCGTTTTTGTGACAAAATTCCGATCGTCGATCGCCCCGGTAGCACAAAATAATTATCGCCCAGGGTCACGCCAATTTTGGCGGTTTCGCCAGCAAACATGTCAAACAGTCGTTTCTGTTCCACCGTTGACCATTCTTCCCCGTTTCCGGGAACGTAATCCTGCGCCGCTGACCAGCCAGCTTCAGCTTTAACCGCCTCGGCAACAAAGACCTTACCGGTATTGACCAGCAGATTCATGACCTCGTCAATCATAAAAAGCTCCATGGAGTCTTTCAAAATTTTGGCATAATCATCCAACTCCGTACCGACCGTGACAATATAGGGAAAAACCGGCTCGCTCTGGTCGACATAGCCCCGGAGCAGTGTGCTTTCAAAAGGCACTCCGTTGATTTTAACCCATTCATCGGTTTTTTCGGTAACCTCAGCTTGAAAGTAAATCGCCTTGGGCCGGGCAATCTGTTCCACCACTTCGTAAATAGGCTCAAGAATATCCAACATTGCTTCATTGCCTCTTAAGTGCAGCTCTTTGTCCAGGGTTTCCATATCGTAATTAAAGGGAAATTTCTCAAAAATTCTAAACTCCATTTTTACATTCTCCAATCTTTTGACTTGTTTTAAATATACCCATTCTTCATTAAAATATTAAATAAGAGTAAACTTTTTATTGTAAATTATGTTTCTCTATCCAAACTCATTGTGACGACCCATTGCGATCCCTACCAAATGAAAATCTGTCAGCATATCTTTGCCGAATTTAAAAGTATTTATTTTATGTAAATAAACTCTGTGATAAAATGATTTTACCAGCTTTTGCAAAACATTTGCAAAAGCAAAATAAACTAAAGGAGTCACCCAATGAAAAGAAAACTGCTGCCCTTATTACTTATCCTGGCTCTACTGTTAAGTGGCTGTGCAACAACCAAATCCAGCAACGGTAATCCCGATACGCTTTCTGATGCAACAGCTGCACTACAGACGGAAATGGACGAGATCCAGACGATGTTGGAAGAAATCGGAACTTCCGTCGGGAAAAGCCCGGCCGGTGATGAAAAAGCCTATTCACTGATGAACAAACAACTCAACAGTAAAACCTATTTCTTTGATATCCTGGTCTGTGATGCCGATTCCAATGTGACCCAGGTCGCTACGAAAATGGACAGCCCTTTTATTGGTCTCAATTTAAAAAGCATCAACCGCCATCCCGAACTATTTGTCGATACCCCGGCGATGGTTATCAAACCCCACACCTCCACTGATGACACCCCTTACCTCTATGCTTCAGTACCGATCAAAAACGGTGGTTGGGTAATCGCCTACATCGATCCTTATAGCTTTGGGGCTGAACTCAGCAAACTGACCATTGGACAGAATCTCGACCTCGGCGTCATCGACACCAACGGAACCAATGTCTACACCAGCAATATGACCGAAATTGGCAAAAATATTCTAACTGATCCCATTTACAGCAGTTTTGTTGAGCTTCAAACTCTGATCAAAAATAAAATGATCCCCAATGCCCAGGGCGAAGGAACCTATACCTATAATGCCGTCGGCACGAATGACCCCGTGCAAAAACAAGTAAAATGGGACACTGTTAGCGCCTTTGGCTCGGATTTGCGGATTTATGTCAATTCCGAACCTGGTACAGGTGAATCCACAACCAGCAAAGGTGACCTGCGCCAGTTTACTGACGAGGAATTATCCTGGTTGGATACCGCCAGCACCTTTATCTATAGTGAATTCACAACGCTCGAAAACCTCACCAAGGCAGCTGTGACTGCCTATCAACAATCCGGTGAAAATAGCGACGCTTTCTCCAGCGCCTTAGCCGCCATTGCCAAAGAAAGCCCAATTGCCAAAAATGTCGCCTTTGTCAATAATCAAAACCTCATTACCAACGCCTATCCCACTTATTTTAAGGGTATTTCCTTTGATCTTTATGATAAGAACATTCCAGCCATCAGCCAGCAAAAACAGCCTTTTATCACCGACCTGACCTTTGCCGATCATCAGTCTCCCTCGATGCAGCTGCTGGCCTTTGTAACCCCCGTTGAAAAGGATGGTCAGATTGCCGGATATATTGTGACCCAGGTACGCCTCTATGATTTTGCGGCCTATCTGACCAATCTGGAAAGTATCGGCAAAGATGTCAACTTCATGCTCACCAATAACGACGGAACGATTCTATACGATGGTGATCTCACTGAAATTGGCATGAACACGTTTGAAGATGACCTCTACGCTGAAGGCACCTTAAGTGACTATATTCACAATGAATATAAGCCCAATCGGGAAGGCCAGTCCCAATATGAATTCTATGGCGCCGGAATGACAGAAATCATTCCCAAGCGGGTTGTCTGGAAAACCATGACCTTTATGTGGAATGACTTTAAGCTCAGCATGAATTCGGAATGGAAACCGGTGGAATAACAAACCTGGCCATTCTTTTATACTTTACCCTGACACCTGCGCTAAAAAGCCGGTTCAAAGCAGACAGATTTTTCTTCCGCTTTGAACCGGCTTGTCTGGTGTTGTTTGTCGATCAGACTAGCTGTTGCTAATGGCTTTAACCGGATAGGCCTCAATGTAGCCGCGGTAGCCCATCGGTGCCAATTGGAATCGCGGTGCTGCTTCGGGTGCCCATTGGTAGCCGTAAACGGTTGGATCAAAGCGTTTAGCATGCTCCCAGATCGCACCGATTTCAGCCATAAAATCGATGTCGTCATAGGGTTCGCCCTGAAAAACCAGCATCGTGCAGGGCGGCAGCTCGATCAGCTCGTATCCTTCCGGAATGACATTGGCATAATCCAGCGGTACCTCCACCCCCTGTACATATTGGGATGTCCCTTCCCGGATCAGATGCCCGGGCAACCACATCCCGATGGGTTCGTACAAGGCTTCCTTGACACTGGTCAGCACCGACCAGATCTCACAACCAACTTCTTCACAATAGCCAAAATACTCGGTTGCTTTGACACCCCGCTTTAACAAAAGCTTCCGGGCTGGCCGCTCAATTACCTGAACAAATACCGTTTTGGTTTCTTTTTTTTCGCTCATTCTATTCTCTCCTTTATGCATCGACTGGTAGGTATCGAAAACTTTCTGAGGCATAAATAATTTGATCGGCGGCGTCTGACGACCATATTTGCTGGGGGCCATACCAAACTCCCGGGAAAATGCCCGGGTAAAGCCTTCATGGGAGTCAAAAACAAAATCCATGGCTACATCGATGATTTTCACCTCCTCATCTCTCAAAAGAAGTGCTGCCTGCGTCAGACGCAGGGCCCTGATATAGTCAAAAGGCGGTTTTCCCGTAACCTCTTTGAACAGCCTGGCCGCATGCCAGGGCGAATATCCGGCTACATTGGCCAGTTCTTTCAAGGTGATCTTGCGGTGGAGATTCGTTTCGATATACTCCTGCATCCGCTGCACCGCCTGAATAACCTGTGCCTCTTCCATTTTTCTCACCTCCTGACTTGATTATAGACCAGAACTTCAAACCGTTCTTGACATGCCTTGCGAAACGACCATTTTCTCGCACCCGGGTAGCCACTACCCCACCAGATGATTAAACTGGCTGTTATACAAATCAGCATAGAATGTCTCCGCAGCCAACAACTCCTGATGGGTTCCTTTTTCAACAATGGTACCGTTATTCATTACCAGAATCAGATCGGCGGACTTAATCGTGGACAGCCGATGGGCAATCACAAAACTGGTTTTGCCCTTCATGCTCTGAACCATCGCTTTCTGGACTTCCAGTTCGGTTTTGGTATCAACGCTGGATGTCGCTTCGTCAAGAATCATCAGGGCCGGATTGGCCAGCATCGCCCGGGCAATGGTTAATAACTGCATTTGACCCTGGGAAACCGTTCCTTCTTCATTGGAAATCACTGTATCATAGCCCTCTGACAAGGTTCGGATAAAATGGTCACAGCGGGCCGCCTTGGCGACCGCAATGATTTCTTCACGGCTAGCATCCATTTTGCCGTAAGCAAGGTTCTCTGCAATGGTACCCTTAAAAAGCCAGGTATCCTGAAGTACCATCCCCACCATCCGCCGCAGCCCACTTTTTGACAGTTTCTTGACATCAATGCCATCGACTGAGATGGTTCCGCCTTCCAGCTCATAAAAGCGCATCAACAGATTAACCAACGTGGTCTTACCGGCACCAGTGGGCCCGACAATGGCCACCATCTCATTGGGTCTGACGGTAAAGCTGACATCCTGCATCAACAATTGCCCGGGTTTATAACCAAAGCGGACATGTTCAAAGGCCACCGCCCCGTCTGGCGCTGTGATCGCTATGGGGTTGCTGGTTTCCGGCAGCTCTTCGGCTTCGTCCAGAAATTCAAAAACCCGCTCGGCTGAGGCCAGCGCCGCCTGCATTGAATTGATAAAATAAGATGCCTGGGTAATCGGATCGGCAATCTGGTTAACATACTGCAAAAAAGCCTGCACGGTTCCAATGGTCATACTGCCGTTAATGGCAAAGATCCCGCCAACAATGGCCGTCACCACAAAACTGAGTTGTGTCAGAAAACGGATCGCCGGATAGATGGCATAGATCACAAATTGTGATTTTTTGTTGGCCTGATACTGTCGTTCACTTAACTCCCGTTCGGTTTGCGTGACCATATCCTGCTGGTTAAAGCTTTTGATAATCAGATTGCCGGTATAATATTCTTCGATTTTTCCGTTAAGTTCCCCTAACACCTTCTGGTTTTCAGCGAAAATTGCCAATGTTTTTTGGGAAATCGCTTTGGTGGCAAAAACGCTAAGCGACATCGTCGCAATGATGATCACTGCCATAATCGGGCTGAGTGCAAACATAATCACTACACTGAAAACCAGGTTGCAAAGGGCATTGGCAAACTGTAAGGCCCCTGTTTTTAAGATCTCAGCAATCTTATCGGGATCATTGGTGGTGCGGCTTAATATTTCGCCGGTTTCATTGGCATCGTAATAATGAAGCGGCAACCGGGTAATTTTTTCGCTTATTTTCTCCCGCATCGATAAGGCCAGCTTTTCTCCGACACTGGCCATGGTATACTCCTGAACAAAGGCCACCGCTGCCCCAATCAGATAGGCCAGCGCCAACAAGAGCAGCGGCAACCCGACAATTTTTGCCAGCTGTTCATAACTGCCACCCAGGCCATTTGCACGAATGGCCTGAATCAGCTGATCCAGGGCTTTGCCCATGATGATCGGGGTAACAGCAAAGAGTCCGCTGCTGACTACTGCCGCCAGCAAAATGATCAGCAAGGCCCATTTTTGTTGCAGCAACAACCCCATCAAGCGTTTTCCCGCCAGCTTGGTATTTTTCGGAATATCTTCCATTTCCGGTTTTACTTCGGGATTAAACGCCTGCTTCTTTTGCTGTTGTGGTTTTTTTCGCCGTTTCCTCATAAACTGCCGACCTCCTTTTCGCACAGCTGCGATGCCACAATTTCCTGATAGACCAGGCAAGTATTGATCAGTTCAGCATGCCGACCAATACCAGCCATCCGACCGGCCTCCAGCACGATAATCTGGTCAGCATCAATAATCGTGCTGACCCGCTGGGCGACGATCACCACCGCTGCCGAAGCCATCTCTTTTTTTAAGGCTTGTCTCAGCGCCGCATCGGTTTTAAAATCGAGTGCCGAAAAACTGTCGTCAAAAATATAAACCGGGGCTTTTTTTACCAGCGCCCGGGCAATGCATAACCGCTGCTTCTGGCCGCCGGAAAAATTGGTGCCACCCTGGGCCACCGATCGCTGGTAGCCTTCGGCAGTCTCCATAATAAAGTCATGGGCCTGGGCGGTTTGGGCCGCCTGTTCCAGTTCCTGCTGAGTGGCCTGACTGTTTCCCATCCGCAGATTATCGGCAATGGTGCCACTAAAAAGGAGCGCTTTTTGGGGTACATAACTGATGTTTTCCCGCAGCTCATGTTGAGAAATCTGGCGGATATCCACCCCTTCGAGTGTGATGGTGCCGCTGGCGACATCATAAAGACGCAGCATCAGACTGGCAATGGTACTTTTGCCCGAACCGGTGCCACCGATAATGGCCGTTGTTTTTCCCTGCTCACAGGCAAAACTGATTTCCTTAAGAACCGCCTCCTCGGCACCCCGATAGGAAAAACTAACCTGATCAAAAACAATTTTGAAGGGATCAGCCGGATTTCTTCTGGATTGCGGTACGGTCACATCGTTTATTTCCGGAATCGTATCCAATACCTCCTGGGTACGATCAAGGCAAGCCTTCATTTTAGGCAACATAACCATAACCATCGACGACATAATCAGAGCGATCAGCAAAAGAATGGTATATTCTGAGACGGCGGTAATGCCGCCAACCTGTATTTCGCCATTGAGCACCAAAAAGCTGCCAAACCATAACACCGCTACCAAACTGATTCCCACAACTGACCAGATCAGCGGACTGAATACCGCAAAGGTCTTATTCAGTTTAATCACGTTATTGGCGTAATTTAAAAAGGCCGCATTGGTTCGATTTCTCTCAAATTCGGAATTATCAAAGGCCCGGATGACCCGCACCCCGGTAATCGCTTCGCCCATGATCCGGTTAATGCTATCCAGTCGCATTTGGATGGTTTTGGAGATCGGACTGGCCTTGATAAAAATTACATAGATACCCAACATGAAAAAAACCATGGCCAAAATCGGAATCGCTACCAATTTGGGGCTCACGGCGATCGTCATAATAATCGCCGTCACCGCAATAATCGGTGCCGGCAAAACCATTTGGGCCAGCATAATCACCGTCTGTTGGATCACCGTGATATCGCCAGTTGCCCGGGTAATCATTGAAGCGGTACTGAAGTGATTAAAGTCACGGATTGATAAAATCTGGGTTTTGTCAAAAATCCGATCCCGCAGGTATTTTCCTGAAAGGGCGGCTAAATCGGCACTCATATAGCTGGCCCATAAGGAAATCAGGGCTGATAACCCAACCGCTGCCAGCATCTGCAAGCCCAATCGCACAATTGCCATCAGATCATTTTTGAGAATCCCATCATCAATCATTTTGGCCGCAAAATAGGGCACCGCCAGCATACTAAAGGACTGGATTACCGTGGCCAGTATGATTAAAAACAACAGCGCTTTTTTTGTTTTTAAAAATTTAATCAAATATGTCATCTTTCTGCCCTCCGAAGTTGTTGTGAATCGTTATGTCGGTGTATTCTTGCTTTTTACGAGATTCGACAATTGTTAGACCTGGTTTCTTAGGTTTTAATCACGAACAGAGAATCAGCCTTGCTTTTTTTCACCTTTCGTATAGCAGGCATCACTTTTTTCCCTGGCTAGTTTCAACAGATAGGCCATTTTGTCATCGGTATCGGTGCCAGGTTCGGGAATATGCACGGCCATTTTGAGGTTGGAATGATCCGCTACATCAAAATTGCTAATTTCAAAATCCAGGCGGCCAACAATGGGATGTATCAATTGTTTATAGAGTTCGCCATTATTTTTTATCTCATGGAGTGGCCACCAGCAATTGAAATCGGTACTTGCGGCTTTGAGGTCCTCAACAAACTGTTTAAACCAGGGATCATCAACAAATTTTCCGCAGCTTGCCCGGAAGCGTCCCACCATCCCTTTGGCATGGTGTTCCCAGTCGACAAACATGGTTTTATATTTTGCATCGGTAAACATGGCCCAGACGATGTTTCGCTCAAGCTCATTCATCTCATCGAAATCACCAAAGATTGTGCCAGCCGCATCGTTCCAACCGATGACATTCCATCGCTGGTCGGTGATCAACGACGGACAATGGCAAAGACTATCCAGAACATGTTGCAATGCCGGACTGATCAGATGCTGACGTTTGGAACTTTCCGACGGAAGAGGCTGGTTGGATAGGCGGTAAAGATAAGTTCGCTCTTCCTCATTAAGCTGCAATACCCGGGTCAGGCTCTCCACCACCGAAGTCGACACCTGAATGGGTCGCCCCTGCTCAAGCCAGGTATACCAGGTTAAACTGATCCCCGCCATTTGCGCCACTTCTTCTCTTCTTAGTCCCGGTGTCCGCCGCCGTGCAAGCGCTTCAAGCTCAAGTCCCACTGGTGTCATGCTTTGTCTGCGCTTTTTTAGAAAATCACCCAGTTCTCTGTTTCGCTGTTCACCATCCATTTCCCTGCTCCTTCCTGTTAGTATTGATACTAGTATAATTACTCTTCTGGTAACATGATCGCATTTATTGTATTCTGATTAAAAAGTTATTATTGGAGGCAAATCATGAACTACCAAACCCTTAAACTGGTCAGTTTTTCACCGACCGGTACCACCGAAGCTATTCTGAATGCCATTGCCCAAGGTTTTAATCCCGGCGATTTGATCACGATCGATATCACCCGACCGAAACAACGGAGCCAACCCCTTCTACTCGCCACTGATGACATCCTGCTCATCGGCGTCCCCGTTTACATGGGGCGTGTCCCGGAAGTGATTGGCCCCTGGTTAAAAACGCTTCATGCCACAAACACGCCGACGATTTGTGTGGTAGTCTATGGCAATCGCGTCTATGATGATGCCTTGCTGGAACTGCGGGACATCATCATCGGCAATGGTTGTCTGCCCATTGCCGCCGGAGCTTTTATTGGCGAACACTCTTTTTCAAGTTCCGAAACACCCATTGCCGCCGACCGACCCAATCCAAGTGATCTGGCGCTGGCCGAAAGCTTTGGTCGAAAAATTAAGGATAAGCTACTTACACACCCAAACCCTGACCGCAATTGCCTGATCTCGCCCCCGGGCCAGATACCCTATCGTGGCGAAACGACCCTTTGGGATGTTGATTTTATCGCTGTCAGCCCTGCCTGTAACAACTGTCAACGCTGCTCAAGCATCTGTCCCACCGCTGCCATTAATCCCCAGGATAGCCGTCAGATTGATCATAAAAAATGCATCACCTGCTGCGCCTGTATTAAAAAATGTCCCACCCAAGCCCGATCAATTAAGCCGGGGCCGGTTCATGACGCTGCTAACCGGCTTCACACTAATTTCAAAGCTCCCAAGCAACCAGAACTTTTTTATTAGCAGCAGCATCGCTTTCACCCTTGTTCGTATCGACTGGTGTCCGCTGACAACCGTTGCCCTTTCTGACAAATGCCCAAATGACCTATTTGTCGCCTAAGCCGCTACCGTAAAACCCTGAATCACTAAAAACTAGTCCAGTTCAAACAGTAATGGTGTGTGATCCTGTCGTGGCCCTGAATCAATCATTTCCGATTTGACAATGCGGTTAGCAATCCGATCACTGACCAACCAGTAATCAATCCGCCAGCCCGAATTGTTGACTTTGCTGGTCTTAACCCGTTGCGCCCACCAGGAATAAACGCCGGTCACATCGCCATGCAAAAAACGAAAGCTATCGGTAAAACCTCTGGCCAGGAGCTGGCTGAAACCCTGCCGTTCCTCATCGGTAAAGCCAGCGGAGCGGCGGTTATTTTCCGGATGGGCCAAATCGATTTCCTGATGGGCGACATTAAAATCACCGGTCGCAATGACCGGTTTTTTCTGATCCAGAGCAGCCAAATAATCGGCGTACTTCTGGTCCCAGATTTGACGATCAGCCAGACGATTCAAGCCATCTCCAGCGTTTGGGGTATAAACCTGGGTCAGATAAAAATCATCAAATTCCAGGGTGATGATCCGACCCTCTGCATCCATGGTACCTGGTGCGCCAATGACTGGCCTTGTAACAGCTGGGGTCAGATCTTTCTGGTATAAAAACATGGTTCCGGCATAACCCTTACGGGCTGGTTGGACGGAACTGCTCCAGACGATTTCATAATCTGAGAACCGGTCACTCAGAATTTCAAAGTGTCTTTTCGTTGGCCCCTTATCCGACAGTTTTGTTTCCTGAATGGCAATCACCTGGGGCTGATGTGTGGCGATCCTTTCCAATACCTGCTGCGATAATTGCGCCCGGGGTGACTCTCCGGTTAATGCCGCATTTAATGAATCAATATTCCATGATATAAACTTCACGCTTTTTCTCCTCGTATCCTAGCTTAAAAAATTCTTTCATTGCCGAAATTGCTTGTTTTTTCTTTATAATTTATGTCTCATCATCTCATAATATCGCTGTCGAAACAATAATTTTTCTTAATCGCTACGCCAATTTCTTTTCTCAGGGCGTCTCTTTTCTCAAAAAAAGATTGCTTAATAAATATCGTTATGATATTATTTTGATATCATATTGAAAGAAGGTATTTATTATGGACGAGAAAATTCTCCATGGCAAAAAGCATGGTATGCTGGTATTCCTGATCTCGCTGCTCATTTATGCCGCAGCCCTTGTCGGTCTTATCGCCACAATTGCCACTGACGGTAGTGGCATTGTGATTGTTATTTGTCTTATTTTGCTTTGCACCACCTGGCTGCTCTGGCCGGGGCTGAAAGTACTTAAACCTCAGGAAGCTCTGGTGCTGACCCTTTTTGGTCATTATGTCGGTACCATCCGGGAACCGGGATTTTATTTTGTCAATCCATTCTGTAGCGCCGTTAATCCGGCAGCCAAAACCCGTTTAATCCAAAGCGGTGATGTGAAGGGGGATAAAGATGCGGCAGCGGCCGAACCCGCCTCACGTAAAATTTCCTTAAAAATTATGACCCTTAATAATAGTCGCCAGAAAATCAATGATTGTCTTGGTAACCCCATCGATATCGGCATTGCCGTTACCTGGCGCATTACCGACACCGCCAAGGCTGTCTTTAATGTTGACAATTACAAAGAATACTTATCCCTGCAGTGCGACAGCGCCCTGCGAAACATTGTGCGACTTTATCCCTACGATGTGACCACCAATGTCGATACCACCGGCGACGGGATTGCCGACGAGGGCAGCCTGCGCGGTTCCAGTGAAACCGTGGCTAAACGAATCAAAGAAGAAATTCAGAGTCGGGTCGATGAAGCCGGGATTGAAGTGGTGGATGCCCGCATCACCTTCCTAGCCTATGCCCCCGAAATTGCCGCCGTCATGCTGCAAAGACAACAGGCCTCAGCCATTATTGATGCCCGTAAAATGATTGTTGATGGTGCTGTCGGAATGGTGGAAATGGCTTTGGCTCGTCTGAATGAAAATGAAGTGGTAGTGCTTGATGAAGAACGGAAAGCCGCCATGGTGTCAAACCTCTTAGTCGTTTTATGCGGTAATCATGATGCCCAGCCAATTATAAATTCAGGGAGTCTTTATTAGGATCATGGCCGATAACAAAAAAAAACAGATCCCCCTCCGGCTTTCCCCAAAACTTTATGATGCCATCGCCGCCTGGGCCGAGGATGATTTTCGATCCGTTAATGGCCAAATCGAATACCTCTTATCCGAATGCGTACGGCAACGGAAAAAAAACGGGAAATATGTCTCGGATGAAATAGACATCCCGCCCGAATTGGATATTTAAAACAATCAATGCTGCTGTCGGGAATTGAGAAATATAGGCATCAACCGGGTTGATCTCATCAATTTTAGTCGTGGTGGTTCACTTACTCTACTATTAATTTAAACAACCCATTTCGTTCTACGTTTCTTTACTTAAACCACATCATGATCATTTTGGGGCGGGAAATCATGGGCTAACAGATCGACGAAGCTATACTGCTTCTCGCCCTGAATCAACTCTCTTTTGAGGACGACCTGATTTTCGCTGATGATTTTAATCGCAGTCTCCGTGGATTCCAGAAACCCCCTGGCCTGATTGGTAGGAATCACCACTGGCATCCGGTCATGAACTTCCGCCACCAGTTTTACCGGTGGCTTTGTCATAATCAGAAATTCATCAGGCCCCTCTTCCTGCCCATGAAAAAAGCCACCAAGATACATCAGCCCGTCAGCACCACTAAAGCGGAATTTCTCTTTTTTCGCATTCCATTCATAAAACCCCACCGCCGGAATCAGACAGCGACGCTTTAGAAAATCATCCCGAAAAACGGCTTTTTCCAGCACCGTTTCGGAACGGGCATTAATCAACAACGTCTTTTTTTGATAATGCCAATTATACCCCCATTTAAGAAGCCTAAGCGCAATTCCCTGCTGATCCGGCCCGGACACATAAACCGGGGCCAGATCGGTTGGGTAAATATCCCCTTTTCTAATGGTTACATGATATTTTTTATTGACTTCTTCAACAATCGCCTTAATCGCTTTTTCTTCTTTGTCAGAATAAAGAATATAACGTCCACACATTTTTACACCTCGCTTTTTATAACTGGTTGTAATTTCGCCTGTAAAAAGGAATACTGCTATCGACTGCTGCGCCCTTTACTCACTGCTTCTCAAATTATTTTACAATCTCCAAAAATGCGGCTTCATATGGTGCCCGCTTTTCTGATTGCAAGGCATTATCCAGCCGCAACAGGACATTGCCGATCTGATAGGTCGTTCCTGCTGCATCAGAAAAAACCGTTAAATAATCGTAGCGCTGTTTCGCTACCGCATAGTCCTGATAAACTTCCACCGATCCACCGATGGGTTCAATCTGATTTTCCACCTGCTCAATGGAGGTATCTTCAAAGCGTGCGGCCTGGGCTAATTGGAGATTTGGCTGTTTTAATAAACCCGTTGCATAATCAGGATCGGTATATACCACCACTTGCCCAATCGGTTGTCCCATTGCTTTTAGCTGCTCGATGATTTCCTGCGGTGACAGGGTGCAAAACAATTGCGCATCCTGTTGTTCTTTTGCTTTTTGTTTTTTTGCCGCTGCAATCAAACTTTCAAAGCTAAACTGCTCGGTCTTTTGATAACGGCTATCATAGGTGGTTTTACCTTCTTCGGAATCTGAAAAAAGATATAAGGTTTCATCCGCTACTTTAAACCGGATCTTCCGCTTTGGTGTATCCACGTCATCTAAAAATAACTCCAGATAGTTTTTATTAATACCACCGATCTGCCACTGACCTTCCGAAACCATCAGTTTTCCATCATAACCATTATAAAAAGTGACAGACCCATTTTCGCTAAAAGCATAGCCCGTCATTGCTGTATCATTTAAATCCCCCTCACTGGGCACTAATTCCCAATTACCAACGAGTACTGCTTTATTTTCGGCACAGCCCGAAAGTACCAACAATGAGCTAACCAGAAACAGAAGTATCACTAACCCCTTAATACCTGTTCGTGTCTGCATCTTTCTTATATTTATTTCCCCCATTTGGAAAAAGGAATCCTTTTTCATGCTTTTCTTCATACTATCCTACCACCTTAAAACACCTTTGATAATTCTTCCAGATAGACCAAATTTAAATCATTTTTTGCAACGCTCATCATCTTATTCTGTTTGCTTTCTTCTGTATAATGATTCAGTAAATCAACGGTCATCCTGCTTGCAAAGCTCAGGGTCATCGTTCACATTTTTATTCTTGATTCCAGCTTCGGTCTTACGCTTCTTTTGTTTATTTTCACTAAGCGCCTGATTCTCTGCCACTCTGAATGTAACGATTTTTTGGATCAGATCAAAGGGGATTGGCTGATTAAGGGGAAATTGAACTGATCCTTTGGCACTTTTATATTTTGATAAATCTTGCTTGAATTTTTCGATACCCGATGGGGCGGGATAAAATCCGATATGGTTTTTATATGCCGCAAAATGAACCAGATTGCCGCCCAGATAAAAAGTCGGCATCTGATAACTGATTTTTTCTTCCGCTTCGGGCGCCGCTTCTTTAATAACTTGCCGGATCTCCTGAAGGATTTCCTGAATTTCTGCCGGGAATTGCCCAATATAGGTATCAATGGAGTTAACATTTTCTTTTTTAATCATTGCTACTTTATTCCTTTCGACTTTAGTATAAGTGTACCAATCACCATCACAATTTACCACTATTTTTATGTTTTACTTGACCTGTCTGAGGCATGGTGATAAATTCTAAATATAAAATTATCGGTAATTGGGAAAAAACCGGATTGGACATCCTGCTTCTGCACCTATTCCTGCTACGATTGCCAGAAAATATTGGAGGTTCCCCATGGAATGGAGTCTATCTTTTGAACAGGACCATGAACCAACCCTGGCTGAGATGATCAATTTTGTCAATAATCCGCTCTGGGTTGATTTACAAAACTTTATTGAAACCACCTATCATATCCAACCGGTCATGAATTACAGCCGTTGCTCCGCCCAGCGCGGCTGGAATCTGAAGTACCGCAAAAGCAGCAAATCCCTTTGTGTTCTTTACCCTATGGATGGCTATTTTATTGCTCTGGTCGTAATTGGAAACAAAGAACTTAACGAAACGGAAGCCTACCTTCCCCAGGCCAGCCCAGAAATTCAGGCCCTGTTTAAAAGAACCCCCTTTGCTGCCGGAGGCCGCTGGCTGATGATCCCCGTTACCTCTGAACGGATTCTTGACGATGTAAAAAACCTGATTCAGATCCGGGTTCGACCCAAATAGTAAAGGGCTTATTACTCGATTCTGACGGGCTTTATTCGCACTAAAGGGGCAATCTAGACGCTCGTCCAGAAGGGTATGAATTTTCAAAGAAGAATCAAATGAAAATAAATGCAAATGGACGTGAAATAAGAATCCTCGGTTTTGGTACTGATGATGAATATATAAACTTAACAGATATTGCGAAATACAAAAGTGATGATCCAATTGCAGTAATTGCCAATTGGATGAGAAATCGAGATATGCTTGAATTTCTTGGTTTATGGGAATCTTTTCATAATCCAGATTTTAAACCCCTCGAATTCGAGGGGTTTAGAAGTCAGGCGGGATTAAATGCTTTTACAATATCACCCAAGAAATGGATCGAAAGTGTTAATGTAATTGGCATAACTAGCAAATCCGGGAGATACGGCGGAACTTAAGCCCATTCAGACATTGCCTTTGAATTTGCATCATGGATATCCCCTGAATTTTACTATACCTCAATCATCTGATTATACCTTAGAAACAATGAATCGTGGGACTATTATAAAATTTGATGGCAATATTGAAGTACCTTCTGAATTTGATATGACACATCTGATAGGACAATTCAAGGGCATGATTAGTCAAGAAATTTCATCAAAAATGTCCGATGGTGAAGCGGAAGTATTTGTAAACTTTTTTGAAATATGCAATCCAAAAATTCCGATTATTAGTCAATTCGACACTGGTGACATTATTTCATTAATAGAATCAGAAAACCTTTTAGTTCAATACCCTGATATTGAAGATTATGAGATCAACTTCAACTATACTACCAAAGGAAATACTCCATAAGAATGAAATTAATTAAAACAGACCGTGATTAGCAATTGACAAACAATAACTCGCGAGTTATTATAATATAAACAGGGGGTGTGAGGTTTGCACAAAATACTTTTTTATAAAGACCCAAAAGGCAATGAGCCAGTATTGGATTTTATCAGAGAATTAAGCAAAAAAAACGATAAGGACAGCCGTGTTAATCTCAATAAGATCAATGATTACATCCAAATGCTCAGTAAATACGGTACAAAGATCGGCGAGCCATACATCAAGCATTTAGAGGGCGAAATCTGGGAGATCAGGCCCTTAAGAAATAGAATCTTCTTCGTCGCCTGGGTAGATGGTAGTTATGTATTGCTACACCAATTTATAAAGAAATCACAAAAGACCCCTAAACGAGAAATCGAACAAGCCAAACGAGAATTGGCATTCTTAAAAGAAAGTGGTGAAAATAATGAATAATAAAGCAATTGGTAGTAGCTGGACCGATGTCAGAAAAGAAATTTTTACACCTGAAGAAATTCTGGAATCAGATTTAAGGGTTGCTCTCATGGGTGAAATCATTAAAGCACGCCATGATAAAGGGATTAGCCAGAAAAAGCTTGAAGAATTAAGTGGTGTCAGACAGCCAGTGATTGCCAGAATGGAAAGAGGTTCTACCGATCCCAAATTAACAACAGTCCTGAAAATTTTGGAACCGTTAGGAATGACTTTGACGATTGTGCCCATAAAGGAAAAACGCATGCGTCTTAAACCGCCGTTTGAACTCAATCTTTCTAAAAATGGCGGTAAACATCCTATAAAAAGAGGCTAGCCAATGAGCCTAAAGTTTTGAAAGAATGGACGCATTAATCAAGAGTCTTTAGGGGTCAAAAAATCTCTTTGGGGTAACCTTAGGGGTCAACCCTGCAAAGAGTATAAAAAAACAGCCACAAACGGCTGTATTATTCGATTTCTTTATTAATTTCAAATGGCGGAGAGAGAGGGATTCGAATTGTCATCAACCCATAAAATCCAATAAAACCGTATATAATTATTTCTCAACAAACCGCATAAAAAAGGGATTTCTTTCTGTTTTTGTATAATTATGTAAAATCTAATTAATTCGTAGTAAGGGTCACGGTAAGGGTCAAAAAATGAGGTGCTCTGAACCGCATTTCCACTTCTATCAGCTTCCGTTTTTCCTATAATTGGTCCTGCTGTTTAAATTAGAATCAGTGATCCCAGCCTTGAAAAACCAGGCAGTCCGGAAGTTGGAGTCCGGGTTCTCCGGAGACCAACTCCACCTCGAACCTAATGGATCTCTGCTCATGTGGCCACATGAGTTATATGATTAATCTTTTTCAAATAGCATCTTATTTTCATTGTGGATACCGGTATACACATAAAAACGCTCAAGAAAAACGTAGAGAAGTCACTGACGAATGCTAGTGGCAAGGGGAGAAATGATCGCACTAACATAAAATAATGCTACTATGCTTTGTTTGTTATAAAATACATTTTCAAAACTGAAGTTTACTTTCTAAATGTTTCAGTATAGGATTGTGCCGTTCTCGTAATCGTATTATCGACATTAAGCTGGTAAATATCGCTTACAGCAATTGGCACTTTTTGCCAATTTGAATTCCCAGAACTTGGCGGCTTATAATAATTCTGCTCGTATGCTTCAAAAGTGCCACTTTTACAATCTTGTGCAACGTAAATAATACGATATCTGTATTCATAGTATTTTGAACCCAACCATAACAAGCCACATTCTTCATACGGATTCCCATTTATTTTCAAGCCAGGTAACGTTGATGTTCTTTTTAAGCTATACCAGTCCCCTTTAATTTTATTTAAAAATTCATTTGCGCTTACAAATGGATAATCAACATTTCCAGGTGCTTCAGAACCTGCAGGGAGAATTTCAATGCATATCCCTTCCAGTCGATAACCAAAGCCTTCTGTACCAGCTGATTCACCATTTTTGGCCCAATCCAACCATCCATAATTTTGAGCATGCACCTTGTAGTAAATATCAAATT